>ENA-OQDD01000001-OQDD01000001.1-human-gut-metagenome-genome-assembly--contig:-NODE-1-length-108490-cov-3.380471_pt1 | contig 108490 bp, 131 predicted proteins | sample MGYA00242507_ERZ504598 | MGnify/ENA primary metagenome ERZ504598 (study PRJEB26092, sample SAMD00036318) | human gut metagenome | host: Homo sapiens | study: EMG produced TPA metagenomics assembly of...
CCGCCTTGTGGATTACTTCGAGGGCGTTTGTTCACGTCGCTTTCGAGGGCATCCATCCAGGTTGGGGTTCTCTTTAAGGTTCCCGGTTCCAGTAAGTCTACCAATCAAGGCTTTTCGTCGGACAGACGGGCAGGCAGTCCCAGTTCCAGCATTTTGATGCCCGAAGCCACCTCCACGATCAGCCGTTCCTGTTTGAGGGCATCTTCCGAAGGACCCATGCCGTTTTTCATCACCATGCCTTCACGGGCCAGCCGTTGTTGGTGCCCCGTGGCGCTCACGATTTGCCGCAAGGCTTCCTGAACGTAGTCGTTATAATGCTCGAAGTTCCGTTGGCGCGGCATATAGACCGCATCGCGGTCCGTCTCGTAATGGGGCATTCCGCTGCCGTCCGAACGCACGGGCACGAGATTGTCCCGCATTTTCAGCAGGAAGTCGTTGAAGCGGATATGCAGTCTCCGTTCATCGGTTTCGGAGTAGCCACGCTCCACGGCACTACCGTCTTTCTGCAATACCGCATCGTAAGTCTCCTTATCCACGTAGGGCAGTGTCGTCTGGTCGATGTTGAAAAGTGTGCGGATCTCCCTGTTATGTATGCCCTTGTACTGTTTCTGCACCTCCTCGTCCAGTTTCAGATAAGCGTCCCGGCTGATGATGTCCTCCGGATTGTTGCGGTGGACGTACTTGTTCCAGTTGTAGAACAGGAACGGAACGCCTTGCTCGTGCTCGCGTACCGATGTGCCGCGTGCTTGCATCGCTGTAAAGGGTGAACAGGTTGGTCTTGCACCCGTTCCGGTCCGAATGCAAGGCCATGAACAGGCCGTTGAACGGGCTGACGGCAACACCTTTCGGATAAAATTTCGGAAAGCCCTTGCCCGTAGCGTTGAGCCAGTGTCCCCCGGCATTCGACGCTTCGTTCAAAGCCGTGGAGAGCAGCTCTATCTGACGCTCCTCGGCATTCTTTTCTATTTGCGATTTTTCTTTCATATTCCCATATTTTTTCGGTTACAGGATTATTGAATGCCCCGTGTCCGCACGATGGTTTCCTGCTGTCCGTTGTCATAGTTCTGCGAAGCCATCTGGCGGAGCTTGTCGCTTTGGGCGAGCACGGCATTGGCCAGCGTGTTCAGCGGCAAGGCTCCTGCACGGTAAGCGTCGGCCATAGCGGGGGTGAGCTGCACCGTACAGGGCACACGGTCTATCGTGGCAACCAGCGTGCAGCCTTGTAGTGCCGGGTTCACGATACGCGGATTCAGCGGCTCGTCGGGATAGCGTCTGTACTGTACCTCTCTACCGGTCGTGGCTGCATTTCTGTTTCCCTCCGTCCGTTCTTTTCCCAGCACCTCGTGTCCCGCCTTGTTCAGCAGGTTCGCGCCACCCAAGCCGATAAGCAGCATCTTCAACATCGGATTCTTGACGAACATACCTGCCACTATACTCGCTATCGGCAGCAGGTTGTCTTTCAGGCCCAGCGATTGTGTCCTACCTGTAAACACGCCCAGCAGGATGTCGGGCAGCATGGCCAGTATATAGCCCAGATTACCCGCGACATCGCCTATGCCGTCCAGTCCGAGCGAGCGGACCAGCTCGTCCCAGCCGTTCTCGTTGGTCTGTATGGTCTGTGTTCCCTGACCTGCCTGTTCCTGCCGCATCCCTTCCCCCGCAGAGACGGCGGAAGTCGACACTTCCTTTTCCTCTTTTTCCCTTTGTTTGGGTTTCGATTCCGTCTGTTCCTCCGTTTCGGCTTTCCGTCTTTCCATATCTTGCAGGTAGGCTTCCTCTTGTCCGGGAGCGACAACCATCGGCACGTCTTTATACCGTTCCACCCGTTTCCGTTCCTCCTCGCGGTTTCTTCCCGCCACGGCATATTTCTATTGTCTGTTTTCCACCAGTCCATAAAATCGAATGTTACAATCGGTATCTTCTTTTGCAACTTTCCGTTGGCTGCGGCAAGAGCCGTGTTTTCTTTGCCCGGTATGCTTGCCGCCTCTTTGCGGAAGCTGTCGAACACGTTGCTGTCGCTGCCGAACACGCCCTTGCTGATACACTCCTCTGCAGAGAGCGGCTGCGTTTCCTCCTTCCCGAAATGGTCGGCAACGGCTGAGATTGCCGTATCCGCACCGATGAACCGTGCAACGGCCGTCCACGAACCCGTACCGCCCAACATGACCGTATCGGCCGAAGCCCCAACACCCAGCCCGCACCTTTCTCCAACTTGCTCGGCCGGTAGGCAACCTCTCCGCGTTTTTCTATCTCTTCGGCCAGCGGCGAGCGCCCCAAAGCCTGTGGCAATCCCAGCAGGCTCGATTCTGCCGCCTTACGGATGATGTAGTCCGCCGAGGATTTGGGCATACGTTCCTTGACCAGTTGGTCTATCATCAGTTGCTCTACACGATAGTCCACGAAGGCATAGGCGAGGTCGCAGCCCAATTCCTGCGACAGTTTATCGTAACGCTCGCGTCCGACTTCCTTCACAACGACATCGCGCCACTGTCCGGCCATGTAGCGAGGTCGTGCTGCATCTCCTCCGACGAGAGAATCCTGTCCTTGCACATCCCGATGTAGTCCTCGGTCGTCTTGGAGTTCCACTCTCCCGTAACCTTGAGAGTCTGGTACGGGTCGCGAGCGGTTGCCCCGCTGACGCCATCATGCCGAGTATGCCGCCCAGGGAGGTCGAATACGCTTTCATTTCCTCGCCCTGTTTTTCGGTCAGGTAGGATTGCGTCTGCGTCATGACGGGGACAAGATGATGGCGGAAATAACTGCCCATCAGGCCTCCAACTCCGCAAACCTTCTGCTATGTTTGATTCCGTCCATATAATCAATGTCTTTCTATATCATGTTTATTTGTTTCAACAGTTGTTCCTTCGTCTGCTCGATAGCGTTATGGTACACCTCCATTTGCTTGGGGAAAAACTCTTCGAGCCACGTGTCCTTTTCGATATTGTCGTGAATGAAACGTATCGCCTGTTCCCGCTCGATTTCTACCGAGGCTTCCCCTTCCTCCCGGTTGTTGAACCATGCCTTCGTCCACCAGCGGACTCCGGCACGGTCGGGATAGACGGAGACGATTCTCGGTATGTCGAAGCTCTGGATGTCGATGTCCAGTTCCGCCAACAGATCAATGAGTCCGCTGCCCGCTACGGCTTCGTCATGAAGTTTTTTTTTACCTCGCCGCCTGTTGCGGAAAGGTACACATCATGCCGCAGGGCAAGGTAGTTCAGGAAATCCGCTATCAGCAGGTTCTGTACCTTGCAGGCCAGCGGCATGGCTTTGCGCCCCAGTCCCAGCGGGTTGTACATGCTCGGCATCTTCTCATAGAAATACTCCTTCGCAGCTCCCATTGTAAAGATGTGGCGCAGCGACTGCTCCGTATGTGCGGGCACCGTGTACGCTCCCCGCTGTAAATCCTCCATGTAAAGTGGCAGAAAGCGGAGCATCAGCTCTTCTATTTCCCTTTGATCCTTCTCGTAGTCGTTTTTACTCTTGTTTCCGCATCGTAAAAAGACGCCGCACCATTGCCGTCGGCTTCCTGCAAAGCCTTGATGTTGCCGTACAACATGGTCAGGAACTCTATTGGGTTCAGTTCCTCGCCCTTGAATTTGACTTCTATATGCAGCAGTTCGCCGCTCAAAGCCACCGTTTGTCCGGCTTTCACCCGCTGTCCGAATTGGGCGAATACATTCGACAGATGACCGTATGTCACCTCGTACCCGCCGTAACGGACCGTCTGGCAAATGCCATGTACCGGGTCGTTGCCCACACCTGACACGATGCCGCTGGCCACGGCTGACAGCATGTAACACCTCACGTTGAAGTCTATTCCGTGATGAAAGAACTTTTCTCCCGTTGCCGGGTGTACCTGTTCGCCGTAGCCGAGCGACATCTCCACATCTTTCCCCTGCGGCTCCTCGAACGGCATACAATAGCCGCTGTCGGAGTGCAGAATCATTTCTTCCGTATATTTCATTGTGATATATATTTTCGTGTTTCTATCTTCTCATTCCTCCGCTTTGCGTTTGTTCCTCCGGAGAGAGTGTCGGCGTCTGTGTCCTCGATACCGTTTCCGAGGGAACCGTGCGGACAACGCCCGCATTGTTGCCGATAAGCATCATGCCCAGAAACAGACCGGCGATTTTACCCAGCCAGCCGAAACGTCCGAACACGAGGTACGCTGCTGCGATAAGTCCTGCAATGTTCAATCCCGACACATTGCCCCCTCCGAGGTTTCGCAAAAAGCCGCTGAGCATGTTGAACAACCCACCGCCGGAGGCTTCCCGCAGGAAGTTCGATACCCCGTTCAGTTTCGAGTCCGCGCCTCCCACAGCCTCACCTATGGCAGAGACCGTCTCTCCGGCTTTGTCTTTCAGTTCCTTCATGTCTTCGGTCGTACCTGCAAGGGCATCCGTGGCGGATTTGCCGACTACGGCCTCACTGACGATCCGTGCGACACTTTTGTCGGTGGTCAGTTTTTCCCAACCCACATAACCGACGGCAGCTCCGGCGGTAGCCGTTTTGACCGCCTGCCCGGCTCCCCGAAGGGTCTGCGAGGGATGCAGTACCGCATGACCGGCACTTTTCCCCGTCGCATTGGCGGCCTTGCCCATGCCTTTCATGGCCTTTCCGCCGTATTTCAATATCGTATCCCAAGCTCCCATATTTTTATTCTTTTTTTTAGGGTCTTACATTTCTTCCAATTTGCCGCCAGCGTCTTTGGGCGGCTTTCACGATGTCGTACTTGTCCGCGACAGGGCGTGCGCCCTCGTCGATTTCCCGCCAGATGTCGCCCATCGTGGTGTATTTCACTGCCTTGGTCAGTCGCTGCAGCGTCCGGTTCATCGACCGGAGTTTCGGACGTATGCCGAACACGATCTCCATACGTTCCTTTCCGTCATCTTGTTGTCCGAGAGGCAGGCCGTGCGTATATCGTTCACGATTTCCACGCTGTTCAATATCATCTCCCGGTAAATCTGGTTGCGCCGCGTGGAGAGGGCGACGGCCAATGCACCCGTCGAATGTCTGCTCAATTGTTTGGTGAAGTCGCCCATGTTGTCTGTAAGCTGCGATATTTCATGGTAAAAACCGTAAATCTGAGCCGCATAGCAGACAATCGAGCGGAACGAGTTCAGGTAATTGTTGAACTCCCGTTGCAAGTCCGTCGTGCCTTCCACTTCTTCCTTCGTCCACACATGCCCTGTAGTTTGCATCAGCATGACCTTCTCTTGGTTTTTCAGTTCCTTCTCGGCCTTGTTGGTATAAACCAGAATCATTCCCGCAAGGGTCGCATCGTTCTGCGCCTGTACCTTCGAGATACCGGCGCACAGCAACAGAATCCATATCGAGATTATCCGCTTCATCGTTCTTCGTTTTTTATTATCCTTTTTTCAACGGGCGATGGCTGCCGCCCTGCGCCAGCGGGACATGGCCAGACGGGCCACCTCGCCGTTGCTGCGGTCTATCATACCCGCCGTTATGTTGTTCCACACGTCGTTCAGGTATAATAGCGCAGGCTCAAATAGAGCAGATGCAGTTTCCGGCTGAATGCCGCGAGCTGGTCGTTCAAAGCCCACAGGGTTTTGCTCCGTTCCGCCCCCGTGAGCATGTTTTCCGTGCCGCCTTTGGCCACGGCGTCGTTCAGCAACGTGAACACGGAAACCAGCTCCGTCGCCGTCTCGATATAGAGGTTGTTCATGTTCATGCTGGCGACGATGCTGCGGGTTGTCCCCGATGCTTTGCCCAGTTTTCCCAGCGTGAGGAAAATCCGCACGCCGTCGTTATAGAGGTGGGTACAGGCTTTCAGCGACGAAGCATAACCGTTCGCCGTCTTGAGGTAACTGTTGTACTGCTTTTCCCACTCATGTATGCGGTTGAACTCCGCTGCGATACTGTTCTGCATCAGGGCGGTCTGTGTCTGCCCTTTGATTTGTTTGTCTATCTGGCCGTTTATCAGTTCGTTTCCCTCGGCCAAGGCTGCCCATTCCAACGGGTTCGAAGCGGCAACCTGCGCCTTGGCCAATTGCGGAAGCAGACCGGCAAGCACAAAGACCACCCATATGCTAATGATTCGTAATCTCATAGATTCCCTTTTTTCGTTTATTGATTTCCACACGTTCACGGATAATCGCCACGATGTCGTTTCCGCGCCGGATACCGATAAGGTCGAGCTTCGGGCTGTTCCGGTCCGTCGAAAGGATAACGACCGTTTTCAGACCGCAAAGCTGTTGCAGGAGGCTCTGGTGTTCCTGAAAGTCCACGATACGGTACAGTTCCATGTAGTCCACCCTGCGGCAGAAAAGTCCCCGCTCGCAGACAAGCTGTTCGTTGCCGACCCGGTAACATATCCGGCGCAGGCAAATGAAACGATACAGCAGCACGAGGAACAGAAACAAGGCAATGACCGTCGCCATACCGCCAAGCGGCATACCTTCCATGCCGCCGTACACCAGTCCCGCCATGCACATGAATATCAATGGCAGTTCGTCGATGACGAATTGCCCGGCGTGCGGGCGCAGGATAATGTTCCGGACATCTTGTATGGTATATGGCATGGTCATCGGCGAAAGTGTATCTGTCGTTCCTGCCCGGCGTTTTCTTCTTTTTCCGACTCCTGCCCGACAGTCTCTTCACGTTTCTGTTCAGCCAAAAGCTGTTCGTTCCAGCTCGTATGGCGATAATCCGGACTTTCCCAGGTAATGGAGACATCATGCTCCCTGTCAATACCAAGGAACTCCCGTAGTTTCTCTCGATATTCCCGGTAGCACTTGTTCGTGGTATCTATCTGGTCCTGCACGTCTTCCGGGGCACACAACCCGCTCGAACGCATCGACTCCGCTTCTTCCGATTCGGCGTCGAACCGTATGCAGATTTCTTGCAAACCACCCTTGGGCAATAGGTAAAATTCTCCGTCTGTCAAATCCCCGCCGTCCGGTATGGAATCGAGATAGGGTTTCCTCTCCGGCGTTTCCTCTATGGCAAAACGTACTGAGCGGCATATCTCCTTTTGCAAATCCCATGTGAGATTCGACCCTTTCCGGGTATTATCGAAACAGATATGTTGCCGGGCAGGATGGTAAGATCAAGTATCTCTCTCATCTGTTTCCCGATAGGCTTGCCGCCCGTTGAGATAAAGACCGCCTTTCTCAAATCCTTGTTCTTCGCCTGATGGAGTTGGTAATAGGCCATCGCGTCATAGGTACTCCCGAACCAGTAGATATGTTTGGCCTCGGCAAGAGGTGTTCCGGCAGGACTTGCAATCCACAACCCTTCGCTCTCATTGCTTTCCTCGCTCTTGCTTTATAGCTATCGCATCCGTCCATTCTCATACGTTCCCGTTCCTCGAAACCCACGACCGTACCGCCCTCTTTGGGCAAGGTCAGTGGAAAAGCGAGACAGGTGTATGCCGCACCGTCTGCGCCGTGTTTTGTTGCCAGGCAGAAATGACGGTGGAAAGCATTCTGCGTGCTGAGGTCGATACCCCGGTTCTTGAAATAGGGATAGAATATCTCCTGCATCTCATGGTCTTGAGGGTTGAATCTGTGCAGGTCGTAGTCTGTTATATCGAATGGTCGTAGGTCTTGCTTGACCGGTACGGTTTGCACCTCGTATTCTTCGAAGGGGATGTTCAGCAGGCGGCTGCACACGAGGTTTACCAGCCGGTTCAGGTCTATTCCCTCATAATATTCCGCGAATAACGCCGGGTGCTCCTTGATGAACGAAACGACGTTGTATTCCTTCTGCCGGGGTGGTTGGCAACAGCATTTTCCCTGTTGCGTTATGACGAACTTGTCACCCCGGATACGCTTTTCCTCACTGTCCGTGCGGATAAACGAGGAGAGGCGTAGTCCGAAGCGTCGGTTCTGGCGATACCCGGCATCAAGCAGTACATCCCGGATATCGAGTCTTTGCAAAAAATCATTATGTGTCAATTTCTTGTCATTCATTGTCTTCTCTTTTCTTTTGTTGTTTCATGTAGGGGGTACTGCGTTGTCATCGGTGGAAACGTGCTTGCCGTTCCTGTTCGGGTTCTTCTCTTCTGGCCGGCTCTTCGTGAACTGATTCTTGCAGCCTGATCTTTGCCAAGAGCTGTTCGTTCCAGTCCTTATAGCCTTTTTCAGCGGGCTCGTACACAATAAGGTCGGTGCTGTCCTCGCCGGGAGCGGGAAGATTACGGATCGCATCCTCTATGGCCATGATATTTTGTCTCATGCCTCCAGTGTTTCCTCACTGGCCGAACCCTCGGCAAGGGCTATCTCGTACTCGTCTTGGCACACCATGCTCATCTCCTGCAAATATCCGTCGCCGATTGTCCGATAGTCGAGCGTACCATCTTCCCGATAGATTTCTTTGGGACGTAAAAGCGTGCCGATTATCCTGTGAAAGTCGAAGGGTTCGAGTTTTATTTCGTAGTTCTGGTTCTCCTCGCCACTGATACGGACCAGCAGTTTGTCGTCTTTCGTCACGTTGCTGGTGAATGTCTTGCCCGCCTGGGTGAGCGCGAAGTTGATGGCGAAGATCTGTCCGGCACGGTCCTGGTCGAAGCAGAGATGGTGGTAAGCGCGTGGAGTGGCCTTTATCATGGCTTTGAACTGCTGTTGGCTCGGTGCCCCGCCGGTAGAAACGAACACTCCCTTTCGCAGTTCCTTGTCCCATTTCTGGTTAAGCTGGTAATAAGCCATCGCGTCGTAGGCACTCTCGAACCAATAGATACGCTTAGCTTCCGCAAGTGGGGTTTGGGCAGCTGGCAATCCACAGCCCCTCGCTCGAATTGCTGCCCTCGGCCTTGCCTTTGTAGCTGCCGCTTCCGTCCATTCTTGCACGTCCCCGTTCCTCGAAGCCCACGACCGTGCCGTCGCCTTTGGGCAAGGTCAGCGGAAAAGCGAGATTGGTGTATGCCGCACCGTCCTCACGGTGTTTCGTCGCCAGACAGAAGTGGCGGTGGAAGGCGTACTGGGTGTAGAGGTCGATACCCCGGCTCTTGAAATAAGGATAGAACTTCTTCTGTGTCTCCCGGTCCTGCGGGTTGAACTTGTACAGGTCGTAGTTCGCGATGTCGAACGGGCGGATGTCCCGCTTGGGCTGTATAATCCGCGTTGTCCGGTCCTCGATGGGATGGTTCAGCAGCCGGTTGCACACGAGGTTCACCAGTCGGTCGGGAGACATGCCCGCACGGTATTCAGCGAAAAACTGCGGGTGCGCCTTGATGAACGAGATGATGTTATAGACTTTCTGCTGCTGTGCTTGGAAGCAGCACTTTCCCTGTTGCGTCACGATGAACTTGTCGCCACGGATACGCCGTCCCTCGCTGTCCAGACGGACATACGAGGGATAGCGCAGGCCGTCGCGCCGGTTCAGGTGGTAGCCCGCGTCAATCAGCACGTCCTGAATGTTCAGCCTTTGCAGGAAGTCGTCGTAGGTAAGGTCTCCTTCTCTCATAATTGTCTTTATCTCCCTCTTCTCATATCGTTAATATCCTGATTCATCTGTGCCTCGAAATTGCGTATAGCCACGTCCCTCGGCGTATCGACACCGGGCTTGAAATACGGACGCGGCTCGCCTCCGAAACGCTCACCGTAGAACTCCGGACCGTGATGATGATGCCGCAGGCCGTGGACGACACCCGCCGTGACGACCGTTCCTGCCGCAAGGGCGGCGAAAATCTTCACGCCGAGACCGCGCTGTGCTTCCGGCCGCATCTTCATGTCCACCTCGCTGAATATTTTCGAAAAGATTTTCATGCGGTGGTAGTCATCGACCGCAAGGAATTTGTCGTAATCCTTCTGGCTGATCTCGTGGCTGATGACCTGCCCGTCGATGACGGCCGTCATCTTGTACTTGCCCTCTATGGGGACGGGTGTACGGCTATCTCGCCGACCTCGACCTCCCTGCCGTGCCGTTCTTCTCGGTACCAGCCCTTGCGCTCGTCAAGGACGGAAATATCCCGTCCATCGACGGAAGCAGCCGCACCATACGGCATCTCCTGCCGGAGCTGGTTTTCCAGTGGGGAGAGGATTTCCTGCTCCTGTTGCTGACGCTGCGTCAGTTCCTCCTGTACTTCGGGGTGCAGACCAAGGGCGATACGTTGTTTGCTGTCGAGGTCCGCCATCGTTACCTTGTCGGCAAAATCCGCCCCGATAACCCCGTTCAGGACTTCCAGCCGCTTCTCGACCGGTTGTTCCTCGATGGAGTTGGAGGTCAGGACGGCCGTTTCTTCTTCCGTCAGGTCATAGACCAGATCGGCGGTCACCTTTTCGGACTGTACGGTCAGTGTCCGTGCCTCCTTATCGACGATAAGGCCGTGGGAGGCAAGACATTCCTGCCATTTCTCGTTGGAAAAATAGACAGGAGAGCTTATCAGTTCCTTGTAGGTACGGGCCGGTTCCGTGCTGCGCGGACGGCTGACCAGCGGCGTGATGACCGTCTGCAGGTTTTGCAGGACGTCGGCCTGTTGTGCCGGTTGCACCGGTTGTCCGGCCTTGTATTTGTAATAGAAGCCGTAGCCGCCCGACTGCAATTCGCCCGGCTTCATGCGTCCGTCCCACCGTTCAGGGACAACGGGCGGTCCCGGATAGAACAGTTGGCCGCCGACCCGCCGCAGATGGAAGCCCCACTGGTGGCGTGGCGTCCAGCGAGAAACGGGGGCGGCATACCCAACCGTCCCACATGCCCGTATTCGCCGATACCGATACGGTAGCCGTGCAGCCCCATAGCGACACGACCGTTGGCATTGCGGGCATGGACGAAGTTCTTGGGCATATAAAAGTCTTTCCCTACAATGCTCGTGAACACGTTGTAGGCTTTCTTGTTGGCCGAGTTTGTTCCCCAGTCCGTCAGGGCCAACATCTGACGCTCGGTAAGGTCGTAGGTCAGCAGCGGCGAATCGTGGCCCTGCACCACGAGCCGGTAGCCCGTGCCGTCGCTGACCACGTGGGCCTGCATACCGTTACGCCTCAATATGTCCTGCATTTCGGGTTGCAGGTCCATCATTCGGGGGTTGGTATTCTTTCGTATCGCCATAATCCGTTGTTAAAAAGGGTTTCCGTTATGCATCTCCGTTCTCCATCGCCGCCTCCAGTTGCTCGTCCTTGTAGTGGACGAACTCGGCGGCGGATTCGTTGCCCGCCATAAGGCTGTGCTCCTTGCAATAGCGGGCATATTCCTCCTGCCATTCGGGCGAGAAATGATTCACATAGTCGAGCCAGCCGTATTCGCCGCGCTCCATCTTCTCGATAAGTACCTCTTCGGAATAATATTGGTGTTCTGCCATATTCGCTGGATGTTAAGATATTATTTGTGAACTCCCGCCGCACGGTTACGCTCGGCGCTTTTCTTCTGTTCGTTCCACAGTTCTTCGGTATATTCCTCTTCGGGAACATAGTCGAGGTTGCCGTCATCGTCCATCACCCAGCAGCCGTACACGCCGAAAGTGTACTTGTCCCACTCGCGTTTGGGCTGTTCTTTCCATTTCTGCTGTCGCCCGAACAGAAGCGGATGCCGGTCTTGTCATGCAGGTCGATGCCCACCGTGACGGGTTCATCGTCCACGACCAGTGTCAGCGGTTCGCCGTTCTGCATACTGTTTACCTCCATTGTACCGAGGTGCATTATGTCGGCCAGCACTTGCAGGTTGCGCCCGATAATCGGCGTGGGGATATACATCACCTGCTTCGTTTCCTCGTCTATCTGCACGAATGCCTTGCTGTGCCGTCCGTCTGCCGTCTCCACATCGGCAAGAATCGCCTTGCCTGCGAGCAGTTGTTTCTGTTGCGCCTCGTCGTAGCGTTCCAGTGGCGAGGATTCCAGGACGGGATAAAATACCACGTCCGACAGACTGTCATCTCTACGGACAAGGGCGAAGCGGCTGCGGCTTTCGATTAGTTCTCCCTTCTCGTCACGGACACGGACCGGAAGCACGGGAGAGTGTCTGCCGTCGCAAATCTCATCGAGGACACGCATCGGCAAGTCCTCGATCATCTCCTGTGTAAGCCCGAATCGGGCCAGTGTCGGATAGGGCAATTCAATTAGTTCAAATCGTACTACATTCATATTTAATTTTGTATTTTGAATTACACTTTGCAAAGATAGATTCTTTTCATTCCCTTGTATATAATAGAATAATATTAGTGTATTAAGAGAGTTTATTTTTATGTTCAGAGTATGATTTTGCGCATAAATTCATACTCTGAATGCTTTTTTTGTTGTACTTTGGTCGAAAAAGGCCGTGGAAACGGGACATCTTGGGCAGGGCTGGTTATATTTGCCGCATGAGAAAGAAACTACTGGTTTTGATGGCGGGTGCTGCAAGTATCGCAGGCCCCGTTCAAGCACAATTCAATACGGTCTCGACCGTGCCGTCCCGATACAGGGTTGAAGTCGTTTCTGCCGGTAGGGATAATGTGGCGACCTTGCCCGGAAACATGCTTTCCGTCCAAGACTCCTTACCGTCGGCAGGAGACGCCGCCCCGGCATTGCCCGCCGACACCTGCAAACACGTATGGATAGAGCGTTACCTTAGCGTAAGCTATCCGCTGCACCGGATGAAAATCAACTCGCTTTATGGGTATCGGAAAGATCCTTTTACCGGAAAAAAGAAGTTTCACAACGGAATCGACCTCCACGCACGGGGCGACGAGGTGATGGCCATGATGGCGGGAGTGGTAGTGAAAGTCGGGCAGGACAAATCCTCCGGCAAGTATGTGACCTTACGGCATGGAGACTACACGGTCAGCTATTGCCACCTGTCGCGTATCCTTACCCGGAAAGGGGCTGCTATCGGGCCGAGGGATGTCGTCGGTATTACCGGTTCTACAGGACGCAGCACCAGCGAACACCTGCATATTTCCTGCAAGCTCGATGGAAAAAGTGTCGATCCGTTAATGGTACTGGATTACATCAAGTCCATACGCGAAGAGTGCGTGGCGGCACTGGCCGAATCCAGAGAGGCCCCCGCATTAAGTCCTGCGGGTGGAAAACACAGATGATTCCGTTTATTTTTGTTAATCATTTCACGGGAATGGTAAAAAAATGCCTTTATGCTTACCTTTGCAAGGCAAAATTAAGGTATGAAAGGATTCGTTGCTGTTCTATCGTTGGTGCTGCTGGCCTTGGTATGCAATTCCGGGGCGCTGCATGTTCCGGCGGCCGGTGTGGCGGCTGCGCAGGAATGTTGTGTCCGAAATACGGACAACGCCTCTTTTCAGCAATTCCATGACAGAGACTCTATCCGGCAAAAAAAGGACAGCGACATAACAGGCATAATCGGGGAAATCCCCGATGTGGCTTGCCGTGCCGGCGCATCGGTAAAGGGGATGCATCTTCGGTACATATCTGTGGAAACGGCCCATTTTCTCCGAATTTTACAGCGGTATCTCATTTGCCGCATGAACAACCTGACCTATTGTTGTACCCTCGTGCATGACTCTTCCCGTAGCCCGAACTGGGATAATGCCTGCGAGCATTATATCTTCGGGATGAGACGGATTCTGATTTAGCGGTTTGTTTTTTTATCGTTTATACTGACGGTTACACTTGGCTGAAAAGCGGGGTGTGGCTGTTCGTCGTGAGTATATCTTATTATTGAACAATCAGCAAAAATAAAATTTTCAATCCGTATGAATCAAAACATTTCTGCTGCCGAAACCCTGTTTTCCGCAGCGCATCCCGATATAAAGAAGATTACCAATATTTCGGCTCTTATTCTTTCCCTCCTTTTTTGTGCGGTGGGACTGTGCCTTCTGTTTTTCTCGTCGAAAGTGGAAGATTCCTCTTCCGCGTCAGGTCCTGTCCTGCTGGTCGGCGGAATCGCCTTTCTGGTGGCCGGAGGTATTCGCCTGATGATAAGAAAAAGGAGTCTGATATACGTTCCGACCGGCAGTTTGGTGAAAAAAGGTTCTTGTTTCTTCGATGCGGGCGACCTCTCTGTATTGGGGCGGTTGCTGGAGGAGAAGACTTTTGACGGCAAGGCAGAGGTACTGCCGAAGAAGGACGGCGGTGTGCGGATGGACTACATGGTTTCGCAGGACGGTAACTTCGCTGCCGTCCAGTTGCTGAAGTATGTTCCTTACGCTTACGAACCGGCATCTTCCGTACTCCATTATACGGGAGAAGAGGCCAGCGCTTTCGTGAATGCTTTGCGGGTCGGCCGATTCTGATTCTGGAAGGGAAACGGTAACAGTTTCCGCAATTTGGCTCGTCCGGCAGCCGGTTCTATAAAAGAACGGTTGCCGGATTTGTTTTTATTGTGGACTGGGGTTTGTTTCTTTGGAAGGCTTTCATTTGCACGACAAATGTCCGGTTCATACATGACGCCATGCTCTGGAAAAGACCCGGTTGTACGGCAGGTTTTCTTGTACTCTGTATCGTTCCGACCATTTTTTATATGTTGAAGGTTAAAGTAATGAGTTATTATATATACCGATTGTTTGGTATTGGCACGGCTGGTAAAAGCTTGTAATTTTGTACCCGTTTTTCATTTCTTTTAAAAACTATAAAAAAATAACGGGTAATTGTGCGTATATCTGTTCTCGGACTGATACTTATGTTCCTGTTTCCGATAACTCTATTTGCCCAACAGAGGGTGGATGTGACCGGAAAGACCCTTGTCGTTTCCAACAATGGAGAAGGACAAGAGGTGTTGCCCTATACCAATATCTTGGTACTCGAAGCCGGGGATTCCACCTTGTAAAAGGGGTGATGAGTGATGCCGGCGGGAATTTCCGTCTTAGCTTCCATGCAAAGAAAGAATCGCCTTACCTGCTGAAAGTTTCTTATATAGGTATGAAGCCGGAGTTTCGTGCATTAAATACAGGCAAGACGAAAATCCATGTCGGAAACATTGTCTTGACAGAAGGTCTTGAACTGTCCGAAGTGGTGGTCACGGCTCCCATAAAGGAGGTGGAACTGGTGGGCGACACTACCGTCATCAATGCCGATGCCTACCGGATTCCCGAAGGCTCGAACTTGGAAGAGCTGGTAAAAAAGATACCGGGCTTGGAATATGACAGGCAAAACAAAACCTTGGTTTATAATGGGCTTCCCATTGCGGAAATCAATGTTAACGGGGAAGCGTTCTTTGCAGGAAACCATGCGCTGGCTTTGGAAAATCTGCCCGCCGATTTGGTAAGCAGGATAAAAGTGTATGACAAGCGTAGCGAAATGGAGAAATTCATGGGGATAAAAACAGGGGAAGAAAACTATGTGCTCGACCTGCAAACCAAGAAGGAGTTCAACGGTACACTGATGACTTCCGTAGCCGCAGGCAAGGGTAACAACAAGAAAAAAGAAGCGGAACTAATCAGCAATTTCTTCAAAACCGGCGGGGAAAACCTGTCGGTAATCGCCAAAAGCGGCAACCGCAACATGACATCCGCAAACAAAGACAACCGCCAAGACAATGTAGCGGTGAACTTCCTGAAAAAGTTCGGAAAGAAGATACACCTTAACGGGAATGTCATGTACAGCAATGCTATCAATGGGAACGAGGGGACATCTTACTACGAGCAATACCTGAAAACGGGGAACCGCTACCGCTATGCGACCAGCGACCGCCACAACACCAACCGCATGGCAAGCACCATGCTAAGCATGAAATGGAATATCGATAAGATGACCTTGCTGAACCTTTCAGGCAGCTTTAGTGCGATGAAAGGGACAAACGGGAGTGACAGCCGGCAGGCGACCTACAATGAAAATCCAGAATTGGATATCACAGCACCGTTCAATGGGGAAGAAAACGGCCAAACGGAAAACGATATCCGGGTGAATGGCATCCGCATGAACTCCCGTTCAACAAGCGCCAACCGGCAGTATTTCCTGAACGCCGACCTCACCCGACGGCTGAACGAGAAAGGCAGCAGTTTGGGGCTAACCATGCAATACTCGGAGGGGAGAGGAAAGAACGAGGCGTTTTCCGTGTCCTCCACCACCTATTACCAATTGCAGGATGAGTGGGGTAACGATTCCGTCCTCTACCGTAATCAATATTATGACAGCCCAAACAGAAACCGCAAATTCAGCTTGGGACTGATACTGACACAGCCACTACACAAGAGCCTGCGGGCACAACTTTCGTATAAATTCAGACGGGAAAACCAAAACAACGACCGCAATACCTACGACCTGTCCCGCTTTTTCGACGGTACGGACGATGAACCCTTGTACACCCTGCCGGAAGGTACGAGGCAGCCTATACCGACAGCTGAGCAACAGAAGCCGAAGCCACACGACAGCGCATGAAGTGGCCCTCCACCTTAACTATACGGACAGAACTTGGGAAATCAACGCTGGCCTGTCCGTCGTTCCCGAACGGCAGAGTCTCGACCAGAAGACCGGGCGGATGCAAGCCGACACGCTGAGAACCTCCGTGAACTACTACCCGGCTGTTACCGTCTTGTGGCACAAAAAGAAAACACGGGTGCAACTAAGTTACGAGGGAGACACGAAACAGCCGGGACTGACCGAACTGCTGACACTGACCGACAACAGCGATCCGCTGAACATTACACGGGGAAATCCCAGCCTGCGCCCTTCGTACAACCAAAGGGTGCGCTTAGAAGCACGAGACACGAAGATAGGTTTGAACGGAGACATGACTTGGGCGAACACGGTGAACAGTGTGACACGGGCTGTGACGTACAATACCCAAACAGGCGGTATAGAAAGCTATCCCGTGAATGTGAACGGGAATTGGAACGCAAGAGCCACCGTGCGATACCAGAAGCGCATCAAACGCCGATTTCCGTTACCGCACGTACCGGCGCTTCGTTCAGCCAGAACGTAAGCCTTATCAACGAGGGACAGCAGGAGATGCCGGAGCGCAGTACGACCCACAACACGACACTGAATGCCAACCTGCGTTTTGGCTACCAGCCCCAATGGGGAGGTTTCGACCTGACGGGTGACTGGCGTTTCCGCCACTCCACCAACCTTTTGCGCGAAACCGGCGATTACACCCGCGACTACCGCTTGGGGTGAACGCCTACGCCGACCTGCCCGGCGGCATTCAGTTGCGGAGCGATGTCGATTATTCTTTCCGCAACGGGACGAACATCACCCCCGGCGAAGATGACCAGGTAGTGTGGAACGCCTCCCTTTCTTGGCGTTTCCTCAAACAGAAGAAGGCGGAACTGTCATTCTACTGGCGGACATCCTTAGCCAGAAAAAGAACTTACCCGCAGCGTCTCTTCCTCCGGATTGTCGGAGAGACACACGCAGCAGATAGGTAGTTGGTTCATGCTCTCCTTCAAGTACCGTTTTAACAAACAATTATAAAGCAGGAGCGAAGTTTATATTTTTTTAGTTAATGAGTGGTGATTTGCTTCTAATTATATACCAATTTTTAGGTATTGTGCTCTGAGTAAACTCGTTATAATTTTGCACCCCGAAATAATAATAACGAAATAATAAAATCACAGAAAGATGAAAAGAAACAATTTGCATGTCGGTTTGATGGCATTCGCAATGCTGCTGATAGGGGCATCGTGCAGCGATGACGACAACACCCTCTCATACAGCACGGGTGCCGTGCAGAATACCGAATTGAAAACCATTCTTGTTCAAAGAGGCTACACATTCAACGAGGACGGCAATCTGTTGCTTGATGATTTGGCTAACAATACGACGACGCTTGACCTCTCCGGAACGCAGATTTCCACAGACGCACTGGCAGAACTTTCCATGTTCCCTAACTTGACTGATGTGGATCTGTCGGACAATGGTTACGGCCCGGCGTTCGACTTTGCCAAATTGCCGGAACAAATCACCGGAATAGACCTGACGGGTAATGAAATCTACGACTATGATAATCTTGTGAGTGTCGTAGTGGAAGAAAACGGTGATGAAACTGTGACTAACCTGCACGAAATTACCAAACTTTACCTTCCGGAAACCGCTAAAGAGAATATCGAAGATCTCGTGCGTTTCTACCGCCAAAACAAGGAAGCCATCACCGCCGGCACCATTGATATGAAGATGACTGATGTCGACGGCAATCTGCAAACTTATACCACCCTGCGCGACGTGCCCGACGCAAACCTGCTCACTTATTTGCAGACAAATTTTGCCGATCTGTTTAACGGCGACCAAATAGACCTTAGCAAACATTTGGGACTCGACCAGAAAACAAAGGAACTGCTTGTTGCTCCTGCTGATAATGTTACCAACTTTGAGGGTATTCAGTTTCTGGTGGAGAATCCTTATTGGGAAGGTGCTAAAATCAGCCTTTATTCTGCCGGAGAAGAAAGTATAGCTTCTATGCCCAATATAAAAGTAGGGAAATTCATAACCCAAGTCATCCTGCAAAATATAGAAGTGGAAGATATCGACTTATCCAATGCTACAGATTTGCGAAGTGCTTGGGTCCAAAATAACCCGGCATTGCAGAAGTTAGATTTGAGTTATTCCACTATTTGGGGTCAAGGAGATAAAGAAACGGAAGGCAATGGTACGTATGGCAGTAGTCTGATGGTTCTGGGATGTCCTATACTGAAAGAAATCAAATTGCCCGAAAAAAATGAATTGAAAGCCTACAGAATTGATATTGAATGCTTGGACGCATTGGAAACATTTGACATGTCGAATGTCAAGATGGTAGCAGAACTCAGTATAGGTGATTTGAATAAAGACTTTAATCTGGTTTATCCGGAACTGACCATTTTCTATAGTGAAGATGGATATGCCGGTACTTATTTCGCTTGTTCAGAGAACACTTTCTATAGAGAATCAACCCAAGCATTCCTGAAAGCAAATTATACAGACATTGACCCAGACGATACGGTCAGAAGGTTAGGTTATACTTCTTCTTTATCGTATGATAAAAACAAAGGATGCCGTTGGAGGACTTTATTGAACAAACAAAAATAAAGTGTAATTATTTTTTTATTAAACTTTAATTATAAAAACGATGCGAAAATTTTTCTTAGGAGCTGCCCTTGTTGCAGCAAGTTTCGGAATGGCACAGTCTGCTGACGCTGCCACAGTGATGGATGTAGATGGTGTAAGTACCGTATTGGCAATCAGCGATTACGAAGGTACTTATAACGGTACAATGGATCAAATCAAAATGAGAGGAGAAGATTATGAGCACGTGCTGCATCTTATACTCTTGAAAATGGTATTTTGAGTTGCGATTTTCCGCAGATCGGAAGTATGCCGGGGAATATCACTATCGAGTTGGAAGTAGAAGTAGATGAAGAAACCGGTGAAATTACAGCTTTCAAAGGTGATAAAGCAGGAACTTTGACCATTTTAGGCATGGATTTAGTAACATTGAAGTTAGATTCTTTGACTGATGCCAAAGTTACAGGCAACACTATCGAGTTTACTCTGGCAGTATCCGGTAAGTTCTTAGGTGCAGATTTCCCTGCATCCGTACACTTTGTTGGAACAAAATAATTCGTCATTATTTTGTCAAGCAACGAAATTAAATTCAGAAAGAGTAAGGAGAAAGCTGTCAAACGGCTTTCTCTTAGCTCTTTTTTTGTGTGTTACTAAGAAAAAATTATCACAATATATTCACCTCACCCAATGGGGAAGACACCATTATCCTGTCAGCAAGGCTGCTATGCCGCTAAAAACACTTCCGGTATGCAACCGACGGCGAGGAAACAAAATTATCCAAACCGCCTGAACCGCTTCTGAAGCCTACATGCGGTACACATCAAAGACAGACTTTGCCATCGGAAAAAGCCTGCCTTTAATCATGTAAAAACCATGACTTTACATACCCTTTGCGGAATACACGCAGGCAAGGGTAATGAACAGGAAACAATTATGGATTACAAAACAAGTAAATTATATAAGCAAAATGAAAAAGTTATACTTTTTATTCAGCCTTCTTATGGCAACAGTAATCGGATTAAGTTCGTGTGAAAGTGACGATTCACTTACCAATGAGCCACCTGCACAGGAATATATTGATAAGGCGAAGGAAATCCTTGTAGGAGACCTCGTGCTCTCAACCCGTGCTACAATGAGCGGTGTGGACAAGACGCTGTTGGAAAGCGGTTGCCCCACCAAATTCAACTTTTCTTGGCGGGAAGACGGCACGATGGTGCTCGACCTGAGCGACTTCACCGTGGGCGCCATGCCCTTCGCCATCACCTTCCGCTGTGCAACGAAGTTTATGCAACTCAACAGTTGGGAAAAGGATGAATACCCCGCAGCGGTTGGGTGAAGTTCGTGGGAACGGACGGAAATGTCACCACGAGCGGCGATGACGCTGCGGACAACCAGGAAGGGAGCGGCGCCCGTGTAGATGGTTTCCTGAACGTGGACACCAAGCAAGTGGAGTTCATCGTGGACTACAACATGATGAACGTGCGCACCGAAACCTTCCTGCAAGAAATCGACAAGAGCCGTATCGACCGCTTTGAAGAAGAATTTGCCCAGTACGAAAAAGACTTGGAAGAAGCCAAGAAAGAACAGGGCAAGGCTTGACCTTTCGATTGCAGGAAAGAAGGAAAGACCGTAAGACACACGGCTTTCCCTCTTTTTTGTGTAGAATAACATGTTTTGATGATAGACAGATGAAAAGAATAACAGCCATCTTATTTTGTGTCTTACTGGCATGTATGAATGCCCAGGCACAACGTAAAGTAAAGCTCAAAGTTCTGGAGAAAGGGACGGAACAGCCGGTCATCGCGGCCACTGTGGTCTATGCCGATAACGAAGCGTTGCAAAACCTGCAGGGGAGCGTCACGAATGTGGACGGGCTGGCGGAACTGAAAATCCCCTCCAAGAAAACGTATTATTACAAAATATCCTATGTCGGTTTTGTTCCGGCAACAGGAAAGATAGAAGCGACCGAAACCGAGAAGACCGTCTATCTGGAAGAGGATCATTTGGGACTGAACGAGGTAGTCGTCACCGGTTCGCGTACAGCGCGACCCATCAAGATGTCGCCCGTTACGACGCAAGTCTTGGGCGGCAAGCAGTTGGTCGAAGCCGGATACAGCAACCTGCAACAGGCATTGCAGCAGGAAACTCCCGGTCTGAATATCCAGAAGGTGGGCTTCGGAAACGAAATCTCCATGCAGGGGCTCGACGCCCGCCACGTGCTGTTCCTGATGGACGGCGAGCGCATGACGGGCGACATGGCCGGGAATCTCGACTACGAGCGTTTCAACCTGCACGCCATCGACCGTATCGAGATTGTAAAAGGAGCCAGCAGTACGCTGTACGGCTCGCGTGCCGCCGGTGCGGTAATCAACCTTATCACGAAGAAAACGACCAAACCGCTTTCCATCGACGCAGGTGTGCGCTACGGACAGATGAACGAGCGCAATTACAAGAATCCGCAACCGAAGGATTTTTTGTATATGTTCGAGAAGAATGCCGACCGCCCCAACCTGCAAGGCTGGGTATCTGCCGGATTCAAGGCGGGGAAAGTAACCTCGCAGACCGACGCATGGTACAGTTCCTCGGATGCGTTCTACATGTATCAGGCGGAGAATGACAAGAAGGTCTACACGCAGGAGGCCAATCCCTTCCTTCCGCACGACATCACCGTGGTCAACTCGTCCTCACGTCCGCCGATGGGCATCGAGGGCAAGGAGCATATCACGGTTTCCCAAAAACTGTATTACGACCCGACCGATGACCTCTCGGTCTTGGTTTACGGGAGCACCTTCTTCATGAACACGTATGACCTGATACAGGACATGACTTTCAGCCAGGCGCGTGACTGGACGGCGGGAGCCAAGCTGACCTACCACGTGAAGGACTGGTTCAGCGTTACGGGTAGCCTTCATGCCGACTTTTACGACCGCTTCAAGCGGCACGAGCGCATCGACACGCGCAACAAGGACTACGAGAGTAGCATCTGGCAGCCGCGCCTGACCATCACGAGCAACTACTTCGACGGGCACAGCCTGATCTTCGGTGTGGAACATACGTCGGACGAACTGACCTCCGACCGTTTCTCCGGCAATGCCAACCACGATCTGAAAACCCGCGCCTTGAAAGAAACGGAGTATTTCTTGCAGGACGAGTGGACCATCAACCCCAAGTGGATGGTATCTGCCGGACTGCGTACCAACTTCTCGAAGGCGTTCGGTTTCATGGGGATGCCCAAGATTGCCGCCAAGTATTCGCCCAACGAACGGTGGAGCATCCGCGCCAACTATTCGATGGGATACCGTTCTCCGAGTATCAAGGAACTCTTCTTCAACTGGGACCATTTGGGCATGTTCATGATCCGCGGAAACGAGAACATGCAACCGGAAAAGAACAATTATTTCTCGCTGGGAGCCGAGTACAGCAACGACCGCCTGTTCCTGTCCGGTACGGCCTACGGCAACTATTTCCGTGATAAAATCGAGGGCGTATGGCGCATCTACGACATGCAGTACAACTTCGAGTACACCAATTTGAGCAAGCAACGCCTTCTGGGGCTGGAAGCCTTGCTGCGCTGGCACGTGCTGGACTGCCTGACGCTGAACGGGACGTACAGCTTCGTGAACGTGAGCAAGAACGAGGGCATACAGGTGAACACCACCTCTCCCCATGCCGCCACGGCCAGTCTGGACTACAAGTTCACGAAGAAGAACTACCGGTTGAACGCCGTGTTCAGCGCCTCGTACATGGGACGCAAGAAGTTCGACGTGCAGGACCGCGTGTTCGTGGAAGAGGACAACAAGAGCTATGACGCCTACTTCCGTTGCGACCTGCCGCAATACGTGCTGTGCAACCTGTCGGTGTCGCAGACCTTCTACAATAAGGTAAAACTGACGCTCGGTGTGGACAACATCTTCAACTACGTGCCGAAAACCCTCGGTTCGGGCATCACGATGTTCAACGTGCCCGCCACGCCGGGAACACGCGGATGGGTGCAGTTGGAATTTATGCTGGACGATGTGATTAACTCTTTAAGGAAAAAGAAATGATTAAATATACGACAATGAAACGTATGGGATTATTCAAAACGGTAAGCCTCCTGCTGGGCTGTCTCACGATGTTCTCCTGCGTGGACTATGACGACATACAGCCCTTTACGGGCAAGACGCTGCCCCGCAAGTCGGGCTATTCCACAGGGGTGACGAACGACTGGATATACTTCAACCTCCGCACGGGAGAGTCATTCAACACTTACACCGTGAACAAGGACATCAAGGAAGGCGAACAAATCAACCGCACGGACTGGGATCTGGCTTTCTGCGGCTATACCATGCGTACCAATTCGGGTACGAGCGGCATCGGTCAGGGCGGTGCCGCCGACTTGGGCTATGGCGGTTACGATGACTGGACGAGCGTTTCACAACTGCCTTCCGACTTGGAATGGGTCGTTGACACGGACGACGTGCGCGTCACCATGTCGCAGAACGACTGGAACCATTACCTTGTGGAAAACAATCTGGACTTCGATGCCAACCCGTGGTTCGACCCCAACAACGGTCCTGCCACGACCGAGACCAATGCCAACCCGCTGCTGTCGCAGGCCATGAGCTTCTCCGGGCCTCCCCCCACATACACCCCTTCGTTCCACACGTATGTGGTGCGTACCGCCGACGGAGAGAGGTACTTCAAGATACAGATTATCAGTTGGTACGATGCCAACGTGGAAATCGGTGATGAAGGCGGGAGAATCAGTTACTATTGCGACGAATTGAAATGACGGAAAGTATGATGGGACAATTCGTGCGCTTTATGCGCTTCTGCAACCGGCGGTGGGTGAAATGGCCGACAGTTATCGTCTTCCTGACGGCGATAACGGTCGCCCACTTCGTCATGGCAGACAAGTACGGGGACAGCCCCAATGCTCCCACTTGGGAGTTTACAATTACGCTGCACGCCGCCATGCTGGTTGCTGCGGCAATTATTATAGTATTCTACAAGAAACGTATCAAACGTAAATTAATGGAATATGGAAAAGACTAACGTAACGACCACTGAAACAACAAATGTAACACCTCCTGCCGCCAAACGGCGCTATTGGTGGAAAGCCATCGCTTCTTTCCTCATGGTATTGTTTACCATGCCTTTGGGGCACGGCTGATGATTATCATGGAGCATCTGATGAGCGAGACCGTTCTGCACTATTCGGCCTTTGTCATGGGCGCGGTAGGTATGGCGATGGTGATTGTCGGCGTATTCGCCAAAGGAGATACGCGCCAAACACTCTGGGGATTCTTCGGCGGTCTGCTCTTCTGGACAGGCTGGGTGGAATTTCTCTTCATGTATTTTGCCAACCGTTTCGGCACGCAGCCGGAACTCGACCCTGTGACGGGTGAAATCGTAACCCGTCCCGAATATCTCATACTGCCCGCCTCGTTCGGTTTTTGGATGATGATTATGGTAATGTACCTGTTCAGTACAAAGAACGGATGCAACTTCATCAACTGGTGGCAACGGTTGCTCTTCCGTGGTAAGAAGAACGACATCGCCGCCCGCCCCATGACGCGCCACACGAGTATCGTCACATTCATGGAACTGATGATGTTGCTGTGGACTTCCTACCTGTTGCTGATGTTCTGCTACGATGATGTATTCCTGGGCGAGAATCATCCGGTGACACTGTTGGTGGGGGTCGGATGCTTTATCGCTCGTTCTTTATCTTCGCCAAACAGTTGCGCCTTTCTGCGTGGGGGGCCAACATCCGTATGGCAATCGCTACCGTTATCGTGTTCTGGACACCGATTGAGATCCTTGGCCGTATGGATTTGTTGAGCGAGATATGGGTAGACCCTATGGGGCATAAGACGGAAATGATTATCATACTGGCAGCGTTCCTTGTACTGGCTGTTTACCTGTGGTATATGGGTGCGAAGAAAAAGAATGCCGTTTCCCAATAAAGAAAACCGGATATGGCAGCAACAAAAGAGAGAAAAAGGCACTGGCTTAAAGCGTTTGTCTCCATCGCTGTGACATTGGTTGCCATGCCGCTGACACACATCCTGGCACGTGCGCTGAAAGACGGTACGGCGGGGGTGGAACAGTTCTATGCCGGTATGGGAATGGGGCTGTTCGGTTTGCTGATGGTCATTATCGGTGTATTCATAAAAGGCGACGTCAAACAAACGCTGTTGGGTTTGTTCGGCGGTATGTTTTACTGGATGGGCGCCATCGACTTCCTGTTTATGTACTATGCCAACCGTTTCGGCACGCAGGCGCAGCTCGACCCGGTAACGGGCGAGATTGTCAGCCGGCCGGAATACCTGATACTTCCGTCCACATTCGGGTTCTGGGCCATGACGATGATGCTGTACCTGTTCTGCACTGCCAACGGCTGCAATTTCCTGAACTGGTGGCAGCGCTTGTTCTTCGGCAAGCACAAGAAGGAAATCGCCGCACGCCCCATGACACGCCATACCAGCATTGTCGCTTTATGGAAGTCATTACCATGCTGTGGACGTGCTACTTGGTGCTGATGTTCTGCTACGATGAGCGTTTTTTGGTGACCATCATCCGGTGACATTGCTTGTCGGGATGCTGGGCTTCATCGGTTCGCTGTTCATGTTCGCCAAGCTGTTGCGTTATGCTTCGTGGGGCATGAGCCTGCGTTTCGGTTTCGCCACCGTAATTATCTTCTGGATCGCGGTAGAGGTCTTCGACCGGATTCACCTGCTGAACGGGCTATGGGCAAATCCACAAGGACATGTGCAGGAAATCGCGTTGATTCTGGTTTCGTTTGCAGTAACCGGGCTTTATCTCGCTTGTGACAGACGAAAGAAAACTGCGGATGTAAAACGACAATAAAAGATAAATCATGAAACGGATAACTTGGAGGAAACATCATAAATGGTTCGGGTTGCTGTTCTGCTTCTTCATGCTCATGTTCTGTTGGAGCGGTATTGTGCTGAATCATCGTGAAGCGGTGGCCGACATCAACGTCAGCCGGAAGTGGCTGCCTGCGGGTTATCGTTTCGAAGCATGGAACGGCGGGCTGCTGAGGGGAACGCTGCGCTATACGGACAAGGATTCCGTGGCTCATATACTGGCCTATGGTGCAGCCGGGGTATGGCGCACGGACACTGCCGCCTCGGCTTTTGCGGACTTCAACGAAGGACTTTCCCAAGGGGCGGACTACCGTAGCATGAAAGGCATAGTGCAAACACCCGACGGTACGCTGTATGCCGCCGGCCAGTTCGGCCTGTACCGCCACGACGGAACGGCTTGGATAGAAATCCCCCTGCCTTTGGACGAGGGAGAACGTCTTTCGGACATCACCGTCCGGGGCGACACGCTGGTAGTTGCCGGACGTTCGTACCTCTATCTCTCCACGTCTTCTCACGCCGGATTTCGGAAAATACAGGTGAAAGTTCCCGACGGTTACGAGCCGAAGGTGACGCTTTTCCGCACGGTGTGGATGTTGCATAGCGGGGAGTTGTTCGGCACGGCAGGCAAGCTGGTTGTGGATGCGGTGGCTGTTGTGCTGGTTCTCCTGTGCCTCACGGGGCTTGCCTACTGGCTGCTGCCCAAGGACATGCGCCGCCGCCACCGCCACGGGCGGCACACGGAAGGCGAAGCCCGATGGACACGCCTCTCCCTGCTGTGGCACGACAAGCTGGGACGCACCACTATCATACTGACCCTCTTGGTGGCCGTTACGGCTGGTGTCTCCGTCCACCCGTCATGATACCGTTGGCTCTGACTAAGACACCCGCTCTGCCCGGCACTTCCTTAGACAGCCTAATCCTTGGCACGACAAGCTGCGCATGGTGCGCTATGACGATATGTGCGGTGACTGGCTGCTCTCCACTTCCGAAGGTTTTTATTCGCTGGCTTCACCGGATGCCGTTCCCGTGAAGGTGGAGGAAGCTCCCCGGTCAGTGTCATGGGGCTGAATGTCTGGCAAAAGGATAAGCAGGGGAACTGGCTGGCCGGTTCGTTCAGCGGCCTGTTCGTTTGGGACAGACAGCAGGGCTGGGTAACGGACTACTTCACGGGAGAAGAAGCCGAAGATACAGCCGGTCCTCCTTTCGGCAAGTTTGCCGTTTCGGGTTACAGTGCGGATTTCAAGGGAAAGGAATGCGTGGTGGAATATTACGAGGGAACGGATGCACTTGTCCAGCCCGGCGAACTCTCCACACAACCCATGTCGCTTTGGAACTTCGCTTTGGAAGTACACAGCGGACGGGTGTTCATAGGCAGCGTGGCTACTTACGTGTTTGTCTTCCTCGTGGGAGGAGGATGCGTATGGTGTCTGTGGACAGGATATAGGGTGAGAAAAGGAAACAAGTAATAAAACTTGTTTTTAAGAAAGTCTCTTGGAGATTGAGCACACCCGATTCTACACAAAATGCGATGGCATACGGCAGAACGCCCTGTTTATTTTCATGCAGGACCGGAGAGATAAAACGGCATTTGAAAGAAACGGATTGCCAGTTGAAAATTTGGGAGGCTTTGTTCAAGATTCCATTGGTTGGAATGACCGCATACGGAGACATCGCCTCTTTGCGCATAAAAAGTGAGGTTGTGCCGGTTTGAAGTGAACAACCTCACTTTTTATAATTTGGGGCAGCGATTGTTTAACATCCTCCGCAACATCCGCCTCTTCTGTGTTTCTTGTGATGACGATGATAATCGCAGCAACGACCTTCATGATCACAATCTACGCAACTTCTGCATTCTTCATTCTTGCGACAACCTCTGCATTCCGAGCAGTCCGTATCGCATTTACACTTGCGGCAGGTACAGTCCTCGCAACAACATTCTATTTTCACTGTTTCCTTTTCTTTTTTGTCCTTTTGTGCAAACAGGGTCACACAGCAGGCTGAAAAAACGAGGACACAAGTCAATACGATTTCTTCATAAATTATAATGTTTAATGTAATGACTAAAATACTTGTCCCTATTATTCTTGGTTTTTCGGGAAAATTAAAATTACGTTTCCAAAAATAGAGATATAATTCAATAATCACAAATCACTTATAATAAATGATGTGAAAAATGAGATTCCATTCAAAATATGAATTAAGAGAAATCTTTCCGCAAGTACACCATGTCGGTAAGCAGCTTTCCATCCTCATAAATCGGATGATCGTAATTATCCGTGAAGAAATTTTTCAGTCGGTGTGAGATACGAAAGCCGCAATGTTCGTAGAAAGAGAGTGTAGATGGCGTATCTCCCGTACCGACAAGCATGACGGAACATCTGCCCTGATAGTATCCAAAGAGATAATCAACCAGCCGTTTTCCGTATCCTTTGCGTTGGGAGGAGGGACAAACGGCTATGTTTTTTATTTCGTAAATACCTCTCCTTCACACGTCACTACAGAGATAGCCTTCAGACCGTCATCATAGAGGGCAAACATCTCACCTCGTTCCAGATATTTGTCTATCATGCTTTCTTGTTCATCTGCCAACAACAGCAAATCCAAGAATTGTTTCTTGTTAGAAGTAATAAGTTTTATTTCCATGTCATATATTCTTTTTCCAATGTTCCAAAACCGTTTCCAAGTGTTCAAGTCCCCTTTCTACCACCCCTTGATAAAAAGGATAAGGCTTTTTCCCGATGATGTTCAAACGAATTTCAACAATAGTCATTCTTTCATTTCGTCAGTTCCTTGATTTTGTTCACGATGCAGCCACCCCACACGTGCGCCTTTATCAGAAGCAGAGGCGGCCGGGTAACGGTTTTTCCATAGAAGATGGCCGCCACCACCTTGCCGCCGCACCTTTCTATCTCCTCCTTGTAGTCGGCCATACTCTGTCCGCTTGTCAGCACGTCGTCCACGATGATAATCTGTTTCCCTTCGATATTCCCCGTGATACGGTAGTTCCTTTCGAGGATACGGTTTTCGCCGCCTTTCGCCTCGTGCAAGCTGTCGCGTGACTCGAACACATCGACATCATATAAGCCCGAACTTAGGTCCGGCCGGTGGGTTGTGATGTACCAGTCGAGCCGTTTGAATCGCCGGGCATACTTGAACTCGTCGCTGCACGGCATAAACAGGATGTGGTAAGGGGCATCGTCCAAATTCAGGAGGGACATGCACGCCTTAAAAAACTCGATACCGTGATTTTCGCCCTCTTTGAACTGGTAAAGGGAACAGCAGAACGCCCGCTGTTCATCGTCGATCAGGTCGGCGTACCGTGAAGGATAGTAATACCCATAGAAAGCGACTTTTATTCCGTGCGATTTGAACGGCTTGAGCGGCTGATGGTCCTCGAAAAAGTCCGAACGGGCGAAACAGAACATGAGGCAGGCTTCCCGATGGCCCGCCAGTACCGCCAGACGGCAATAACGGTCGCGCTCTTTGGCGGTAGCGGCGTGCTGCTGCGAACGCAGCAGCTGCAGTCTTCCGTCGCCAGAAACCGGCAAGATACGACAGCAGGACTGCAAGGCCGCACAAAACCATGAACCAGAGCTTTGCTTCCATATTCATTGGGATAAGGTTATTCCGACATACCTGTACAACCGGCAGTTTTCTCTGCCACGGGAGCTTTGCACCTGCCGTTCACCTGTTTCAATGTCTTCTCGAAATATCTTGTTTTCATGTATTTATGCAATTTATTACTGTGTAATATATAAGCAAAGGAATGAATTACATTTTGTCTGCTGACATTCCTAATATTTTTTCCATATTGGGACGAAAGAAATTGCCCCACTCTTCCAGTTTCTCAATGATAGGCAAAAGGGTTTCACCTATCGGAGTAATCGAGTATTCGGAATGTGGGGGAAGTTCCGCAAATATTTTCTTCTCTATGATTCCATACATTTCCAATTTCTTTAATTGCTGATTTATAACACGAGCATTGGCTTCAGGAAACAATTTGTGTAATTTGCTCGGACATTTAGCCCCATCGCTTAGCTCAAAAATGATACAACTTTTCCATGTCCCACTAATAACTTCCATTGCAATTCTGATTCCGTAATCAATGTCAAAAGGTATTTTCGATACCCGATTCTAATTTATATTCCACCTCCCAGTGCATGATAAAGTTTGATAATACTCTGTATGCGGTCAAAGCTGGTTTGCAACCGGTTTGTCTCTGCTTCAAGGAGTGACTGTTGGGTAGTTAATATTTCCAGATAGGTGGTACCGGAATGGCGCATCAACAGTTCCGTCTTTCGCACAGCTTCACGCAAGGTTTCAACCTGATGGGTGTTTATTTCAAATTGCGATTTTGCCGTCTGCCATGCGGTTAAGGCATCATTCACCTCTTTCCCCGCGTTCAGTAATGACTGTTGGTATAACAATCTGGCTTCTTCCTGACGGGTTTGAGCAATTTTCAAATTAGCGATATTTGTTCCACGGTTGAATAACGGCTGTGTCAGCGAAGCGATTGCATTGAACAGCCACTGTCCGGGATTGGTGATTACCCCGCCTCCATTGTTGGTCCAGCCCAATGTACCCGAAAGAGTGATATTGGGGTAGAAGGCCGAGCGGGCTACATTGGTGGCGTAGAACGCTTGAGCCAGTTCCATTTCAGCCCGACGAACATCAGGACGATTGGATAATAACAGCAAAGGAACTCCGACAGAGATTGTATCGGGGAAAGACGCTTCTGCCAAATCGCTCCGCTCAATCGAGTGCGACGGCATGGCAAGTATCGCCGACAAGGCGTTTTCTGTCTCAGAGATACTTTTGCATATAGCCAGTTGCGATGATTCCAGCTGCATCACGTTTGCCCTTGCCTGCAACACACCGGCATCATTCGCCTTGCCCACCTTTTTCAACGCTTCAAGTGTGCGCACGGTAGCCTGCCAGTTTTCCAAAGTCCGATGATTTATCACCTTTTGCGCATCAAGCAGGGCGAGGGTATAGTAACTGTCCGCTATCGTAGCGACAAGCTGTGTCTGTACGGCCTGCCGGTAGTCACGACTTCCTTGCAATGCGGCAACCGCACCACGCTTTGCTGCCGTAAGTTTGCCGAATAATTCAAGCTCCCAACTTGCGGACGCTCCCACATTGTACGCCTTTGCCGTAGCTCCGTCATATTTGTTTCCGCTGCCTTCCGCACTGATTCCCAATGAAGGGAGGTACGACAGTCTGGCTGTCATCAGGGCGGCTTCTGCCGCTTCCACTCGCAGGCGTGCCACATTGAGGTCGGTATTCTGCCGGAGTCCTGTCTCAATCAAAAACTGAAGTTTACGGTCGGTAAACATCTCCCGCCATGACATGGATGCAAGCGTTGTTGTATCAATGCCAGCCGGGATATTCCGGTACAGCTTCTCTGTCGGAATGTCAGCCCGATGATACCGGCTGTATGTGCCACAGCCGGTAAGCATCAAGGTTGATATGGTAAATAAGATGATCTTCTTCATTTAATTACGTTTAATCCGTTCTTGAATATATTGAAATGTGATGAACAGTGACGGTACGAGGAACAGCAGTGCCAGCGTACCTACTATCATACCTCCGATTACGCCCGTGGCGAGCGAGCGGCTGCCGTTGGCACCCACACCATGAGCCATCATCAGCGGAACGAGTCCGAACACCATAGACAATACGGTCATCAGGATGGGGCGCAGGCGAACCTTTGCCGCACTGTATGCCGCCTGCGCGAGGGTCATGCCTTCCGACCGCCGCTTGCCGGCATATTCGGTCAGCAGAATGGCTGTCTTGGCAAGCAGCCCGATAATCATAATCAGTCCGGTCTGCATGTAGATGTTGTTCTCCAGCCCGAACAGTCCCGCGAACAGGAAGCTGCCCATCAAACCGCAAGGCACGGACAGCAACACGGCAAACGGGATGAACACGCTTTCATAGAGGGCACACAGTATGAGGTATATCAAGACCATGCACAGCACGAATATCCACACGGCATTGTTCGTCGTATTGCTTTCTTCGCGCGACAACCCTCCCAACTCGTAGGTGTAACCTGACGGGAGAACGTGGTCGGCAGTTTCCCTTATGGCCTTCAATACCTGTCCCGAACTGTATCCTGTTGCCGGCGACCCGCTGATGGAAATGGCATTGAACATATTGAAGCGGGTCAGGTCCGACGGACCGTTGGTCTTGGTAAGACGGACAAAATGGCTCAACGGCGACATGGAGCGTCGGAAGTACGGACATACATGCCGTCCAACGATTCGGTGTCCATGCGATATTCGGCAGGAGCTGCATGGTGACATGGTACAGTTTTGAGAAGCGGTTGAAATTCGATACATATTCTCCCGAAAAATATCCCGAGAGTGTTGACAGGACATCGGAAGGAGACACACCGGACTGTTCGCATTTGGCAGCATCTATATCCACCCAGTATTGCGGATAATCAGCCGCGAACGATGAATAGACCTCACCGATCTCCGGTCTGCCCGACAACGCTTCCACAAACCGGTCGGTCACTTGGCTGAAGGCGGTTATGTCTCCGGCGTTTTTGTCCTGCAAGTACAGTTCAAAACCGTTGCCCATCCCATATCCGGCAATCATCGGGGGCGACATGGCGAATACGGTGGCATCGGGAATATCGGCGGTGGCGGCATAAATACGGCCTATTACATCGTTCACCGACTGCCCTTCCCTTTGCGCTCGTCCCAATCCGTGAGAGTGAGAAAAGACATGGCCTGCGAAGGTCCCGAGCCACTGAAAGAAAAGCCTGCCACAGTACCGTTGTATTCAATCTCTGCGATACTGTCAAGACGGCTGTTTATACGTTTTAGGGTTTTGCCGGTCTGCGCCATGGATGTACCGGGTTTCGTGTTCATGCTGACCATGACCGTGCCTGTATCTTCTTCAGGAATAAGTCCGGTCTTGGTCGTATTGACAAAAAGCACCAACAGCCCGAACGATACCGCGATAGTGCCCCACAGCAGCCACCTGCGATGAATGACATATAGCACACCGCGCACATAACGACGGCTCAAACGGTCAAAAACCGCATTGAATGCCTTGCGGAAGCGTGCCGCGAAGTTGTTCTTCGTGTTCCCGTGCTCGTCAATGTAAGGCTTCAGCAGCAGGGCGCACAATGCCGGAGAAAGGGTGAAGGCATTGATGGCCGAAATGCCCACGGCAACCGCATCGTGATACCGAACTGCGTATAGAACGCCCCTGAAGTACCGCCCATCATGCCCACAGGGAAGAACACCGCCATGAAAATAAGGGTGGAGGTCAGAATGGCCGACGACACGCCCTTCATGGCATCATCGGCGGCAAGCACCGGAGACTGATACCCCTCGTCGAACTTCGCCTGCACGGCTTCCACCACCACGATGGCATCGTCCACCACCGTGCCTATGGCAAGCACAAGGGCGAAAAGCGTAAGCAGGTTGATGGAAAAGCCTATCAGTGACATTACGGCAAACGTTCCGATGATGGACACGAAGATAGAAATCGTGGGAATCAGCGTGGACTTGATGTCCTGTAAGAACACATACACCACCACGATGACTAAAAGTATCGCCTCGATAAGCGTCCTGATGACAGAATGGATGGAGGCATTCAGGAACTTGTTGGTGTCGGTAAGCACCACAAACTCTGCCCCTTCGGGCAAATCGCGGCTGAGGTCATCGAGTACCTCGTGTATCTCATTGATGGTGCTTGATGCGTTCGAACCGGATTTCTGGTTTATCATCATCATGCTGCCGGATGTCCGTTCACTTCGGATGAATAATTGTAATACTCATCGCCCAGCTCTATATCCGCGACCTCTTTCAATCGCAATACATCGCCGCCGGGCAGGGACTTGACCACCAGTTCGCCGAACTCTTCCGCAGTCGAGAGCCTGCCCCGGTATTTCATCGTGTACTCGTTTGCCCCGTCGGAGTTCTGTCCGAAAGAACCGGTGGCGGCCTCAATGTTCTGCCGTGCCAATACCGCCGAAATATCATCCGGGATAAGCCCGTACCCCGCCATCTTGTCCGGTTTGAGCCACAAACGCATACTGTAGTTCGAGCCGAACAGCTGTGCCTTTCCGACACCGCCTATACGTTTCACCCGTGGCTCGACATTGATTTTCATGTAATTGTTCAGGAAAGTCTGGTCGAAACGGTCGTCGGGTGAGTAAAGCGCGAAAGTCATCAGCTCGGCATTCTGCTGTTTCTCTGTCGTGACGCCGCTTTTGGTGGCTTCCGCCGGAAGCTGGCTTAACGCGCCATTCACACGGTTCTGCACGTTCACCGCCGCCATGTCCGCGTTGGCACCCTGCTTGAAATAGATGTTGATGGAAGCATCGCCCGTGTTGGATGCGGTAGAGGTCATGTAGATCATGTCCTCCACTCCGTTAATGGCTTCCTCAAGCGGGACGATTACCGCTTTCTGCACGGTTTCGGCATTCGCACCGGGATAGGTACAGAACACGTTGACAGTAGGCGGTGCAATGTCGGGATATTGCTCCACCGGGAGCACTTTGATGGCGATGAGTCCCATCAAGACAATCACCACGGAAATAACGCCCGAGAATACCGGGCGGTCTATGAAAAATCGTAGATTCATGGGGTTACGTTTTTAGGTGTAACAATCATTCCTTCCTTTACAAGTCCTACCCCTTCGGTGATGATGGTGTCGCCCACGGACACACCTTGCTTCACCACGAAGTGGTTACCATCGTTCAGACGGTCCACGGTCAGGTAGGCTGCTTCGGCCTTTCCGTTTCTGAGGCGGTAGGCGATAATCTTGTCCTGCAATTCCACGGTGGCGGTCTTGGGCAGCAGGATGGCATCCGCATCCACTCCTTGCAGGACGATATTGCCGATGGTGCCGCTCAGCAGCTCACGGTCGGGGTTGGGGAAGCGGGCTTTGATTTGCACCGCCCCGGTGGTGGCATTGACCACGCCACTGACAGTCTCTATGCGTCCCTTCCGTCCGTAGAACGTGCCGTCATTCAGTTGCAGGCCGACTTCCGGCATTTGGGAAATCATCTTGTCTATGGAACCGTATTGTGTCCTGAACTGACGCAGCTTGTTTTCGGAGACGGAGAAATAGGCGTACATTTCCGCATTGTCGGAAACTACCGTGAAGGCTGCGTCATGCCGGGACTGACAAGTGCGCCGATGCGGAAAGGAAGCGTGCCTACCACTCCGTTGCTGGGACTTTTTATCTCGGTATAGGAGAGATTGTTGCGGGCATCCGTTTCCTGAGCCTTTGCCTGTTCGAGTTCGGCAAGTGCTACCGCCAGCCCGTTGCGGGCAAGAGAGAGTTCGTAATCGGATATGACTTTCTCATCAAACAAGGCTTGCTTGCCTTGCAGCTCGATCCGTGCCGTTTCCACTTTTGCCTGTGCTGCGCTGACGTTTGCCTGTGCGGTGCGCAAGGCTGCCTGATAGGGCACTTGGTCGATGACGGCAAGCACTTGTCCCGTCTTAACCTGCTCCCCTTCTTTCACACACAGGCGGGTGATACGGCCCGACACTTGGGTACTATGTCCACATCCTGCCGCCCACGGATGGAGGCGGAATAACTTTCTTGAAATTCAACTGCCCGGGAAGAAACCACCATGACGGGCAATGTCTGTCTCATTTCCTGTTCCCTCTGTTCTTGTTTGCAGGCTGTCAATAATGCAGCCAGCAGGCTTGTTACCGTGATGCCGGCTATCCATGTTCTTCTATTCATCATCTGTTCTTATTGTTTTTCCATTCCTTATTCAATACCGCATAAATGCAGGTGTCCTCATACCGTGGTGTTCCATCGGGATGGCACACAAACGATATGAATTCCTTCATGCATCCTTCATATCTCATTCCGAGACGTTCGCACAATCTTTTCGACCGCAGGTTGTCATCCTCCACAAAGCCGTAGATGCGACGTGCGCCTGCTTCACGGAAAAGGTAATCCAGAAATTCCGTTGCCGCTTCATGCGCCAATCCCTTGCCCTCGAAGCGTTGGTTGAAATGCCAGCCCACGTTGAATGTGTCGGCTTCTTCACGCAATGCAAAAACATCACCGATTATGAAATCGTCTTCCTTCAGGCACACGGCATAGCGCAGCAACTCCTTTGGAGTATTGGATATATAAGCCAGTGCAGACTCTTCAGAGCACAAGCGTTCGCTCACGAAGCAGTTGACACGCGGATGGGAGAGGTATTCCAGCAAACCAACGGCATCCTTCTCCTGAAAATCTCTGATGATAAGGTGTTCTGTTTCAATAATCATAAGTCGCCAATTTTGGCTGCAAAGATATTCCATACCCAATTTGCCGACAACCGGCATGCAGTCGAAACGGAAAAAAACAATTTATAAAACAGCTAAAATGGCTTCTGAAATGTCATTGTAAATGCTCTTTTCAAAGATGCACATCTTTGGGCAGTTAAGCCATGCTTCTTGATGCGTCACCTTCCTACAGATTACCAAAATCATACCCTGTTTTGGCAATCTACGTTCATTATGCAAGCATCGAATACAGTATAAATGATAGAACCATCTGTCTCGACACTCCTTTTATCTGTTTCAACTGCTGTTTTGTCTGTTTCATCCGGTTTCGACCTATCAAATGAAAAAGCAAAGTCGTACCTTTGCAACATGAAGTAACTTTGCAACCAAATATGATCAAAGAAAATGTAAAAATAATGAACTGGCGGAACGGCTTCCTGCTATCGCTCGTTTCCTATATCCTCTACCTTATTATATGGTTAATTCTTGATGACGAAACCGCCAACCAATTACCGGGAATGGCGACAGTCGATTATGTCGTCGATTTTTTGTTGTGTATGCTCTTTACCTACATATCCTTGGGGTTCTCTTACCTTGTTTTTAAGATTTTGCCGTTCAGAACATCTTATGTGTGGGTGATTGTCTATGCTTCCTGTCTTTTGACGCTGAATAACCTCGTTGCGTTCGGCATGACATCTCTGTTCAATCTTTTGTGGGATGAAACCGGCAACGGGCTTCTTGACGAACTGATCAACATGAAGGGGCTTACACTTTTGCCATGATAGCCACTTTCATATCAAGCGTTTATGCCAACACATTCTTCCTCCAGTCATACATCAGGCGCGCGATGAGAAGCAGGCTCTTGAAATGGCACTGATGAAGGAGAAGGAGATTGCCTTACAGTCGCAACTCAACTCGCTGAAGCTGCAAATTAATCCGCACTTCATGTTCAACAACTTCAACAACCTGCTGGAATTGATAGAGGAAGATACCAAACTTGCCGGCAAGTTCCTGAGTAACCTGTCGAAAGTGTACCGGTACATCATCACCAATCTGACCGGAATCTGATTCCCGTCAGAGATGAGATAAAGTTCCTTGAATCATACTTGTATCTGATGCAGGTGCGCCACGTCGGAGGGGTCGTCACGAACATCAGCCTCGAACTGAAAGAATGCAAAGGATACCTTCCCCCGGCCGTGTTGCAACTTCTTGTGGAGAATGCAATAAAGCATAACGGTTTTTCGATGGAAAATCCGTTGTTTATTGACATCACGTTGTCTGACGACTATATCACAGTGCGCAACCTTAAATCTTCCTTGCTCTCAAAAATGGAATCGACCGGCTTGGGTCATAAAAACATAATAGAGCGTTATTCGTTGCTCTGCGATAAAAAAGTCAAGATAGAAAATGCCGAGAACTTCTATTCGGTGAGTTTGCCCATCATAAAAAAACAGTCCCTATGAAGATACTGATTCTTGAAGACGAACAGCGCAATGCCATGCGTCTCATTAGATTGCTGAACGACATTGATACGACGTTTATAATTGAAGGACCACTTACAAATATCAAAGAGGCGGTCGATTTTTCCAATCAGGCAAAACAACAGACTCATCCTTGCGGATATCCGCCTTACTGACGGCCTGAGTTTTGAAGCGCTTAAATATGCTCCGGCAACCGTTCCAATCATATTCACCACCGCATACGATGAATATGCGGTACAGGCTTTCAAGTTCAATAGCTTTGACTATCTTCTGAAGCCTTTGGATGCCGATGAACTTGAAGCTGCCATAGATAAAGCTACCAAAGCTGGCAAGAATTATGCTGACGAAAATCTCCGGCAGCTTTTCGATTCGTTGCAGAAGAACCAGTTCCGCTATCGGGAACGTTTCCTGTTGCCCTATCGTGACGGTATAAGACCGTACGTGTTTCGGACATCAACCATATCGAAACCGAAAACAAGACGGTATACCTTCGTCTTAATAATGGAACTTCAGAAGTTGTCAATATGTCAATGGACGAACTCGAACAGCAACTCAATCCTGATTGCTTCTTCCGTGCCAACCGCCAATACATAATTAACATAGAATACGTATTGTTTCTTTCTAATTATTTCGGAGGGAAACTTATTGTCCGCTTAAAAGGGTATCCGAACACAAAAATAACCGTTAGTAAAGAGAAGGCTCAACGGCTAAAAGAGTGGATTGACAAATAGTCTCTGCCATGCTATGATAACATTTCTGTACTCACTTTCAGTTAGAAAAAACTGAATATCTCGCTACTCCATGAGGAACGCGCGGATATTCTTTATAATCGCTTGTTCCAGTTCGTATTCGGAATGTTCTTTCGAAAGGCCCACAAGGTCGAATGTATATTCGTCTTTCAGGCAAGTATGGCCTGGTTCTTTATCTTCTCCGGCAAGGTCATGTCGAAGTTGCTCTGACCGAGCAGATAATTTTCGTAGGTCTTTGCTTCTATCTTGTTGATAAGTACATCTTTCGTCCAGCCGTATTTCTTGGTTGACAAGATGTAGAATTGCCGTTGTTGCATCTCTTTGCACTTGGTCAGAATGAGATGTGCTTCGACCAGCTAATTTCTCCAACTAACGGTTGGAGAATTTCATTCGACCGGTATTCGGTATAAAAACGGGCCATGTCCCACATGTTGGAAACACCGAATCCCTTTATACCCAGAAACTCCTTTTGTATGTACCGCGAAAGGTTCTCCATGACGGATTTTCCCCAGCCCAAGGCCGCTTGTTGTTCGGTAATCCGCCTGCCGATTTCCCAATACAGGGCGATCATCTCTTTGTTTACGGCCTTCAATGCCTCGTATTGGGGCGACCGGATGCGGGAGGTTATCTCGTTTCTGAAATCGAGATATTCGGGAGATAAGATGGGAGTATTCTTTTCAGTCATAGGTTATTCATTATAATCGGTTACAGGGGTAAGTTTTTCTTTTGATTATGCACAGGATTCCCTTGTCTTATCCCATCTTCTCCGGATTTCCGGTCTGTCGGCAGCATTCCCCGTTGTACGACGCTTTCTCCCTTTTCTATACCCGTTCCGTCCTTTCTCCCTTGTACGCATTTTCCTCCCTCTTTTAGCTGTCGGTTTCCGTGCCCAGCCTTGCAGCGACCTGCGGGGTATTATTTTTCCGCGAAGGTAACGGGCCGTTCCAATCTTGCCAATGCCGGCTGCGCCGCGAGTGAGGCGCAAAAATCTTCCTCTCCGTTGTCGAGCGTATTTTTTCGCTTCAGCCTTGTCCGATTGTCCCTGCCACCTTCAAGAGGCAGAAAAATAATCCCGGAGGCCGCAAACAGGCCGAATAAAGGGAAACAAACAAGGTTAAATTATGAGTTACAGCAAATTAAAATCACTGGTGGCAAACGTGGAAGCCATTGCAACGGCAATGAAAGTCCGTATCGACGACCGACAAGCCACTGACGAAGAGAAAGAGGTATTATCCCGATATTCCGGTTTCGGGGGGATTAAAGATGTATTGAATATAGGAACGGAGCATACCGTCAGCGATGATGTGGCCGAGCCTATCCGCAAGCTGCAGGACTTGATAGGCGCATATCCCTATTATGACGACGCCATGCGGCAAGCCGTCATCAACAGTATAAAATCCTCCGTCCTGACTGCTTTTTACACACCGAAATTCCTCGTGGACGCAGTAACCCGGCAGATACACGCTACATTCAAGGATAACTGCCTGCAAATGAGTACCTTTCTTGAACCAGTGCGGGAATTGGCGGCTTTCTGCCGTCTCCATGCCCGGCACTCGCAGCTACGCTTTTGAAAAAGATTGTCTTACGGGGCTTATCCTGTCGCTTCTGTATGACGAGGCGACCACGGTAACGGCAGGCTTCGAGACGATAGCCGACCAGCATCTGGAGCATGAGAGCTTCGATGTTATCGCCTCGAATATCCCGTTCGGCAATTTCCGGGTGTTCGATGCGGAAATGTGGAAGAAAGGCGGCATGTACGAACAGTCAGCCAAGACCATACACAACTACTTTTTTGTCAAGGCAATGGAACTGTTGAACGAGGGCGGACTGCTGGCGTTCGTTGCGCCGAGAGGAATTGCCGACACGCCGGGCAACAAGTTCGTGCGCGAGTACCTCGTCAATCATGCCGACCTCATAACGGCCTTACGGCTACCCGATACCCTTTTCATGCAGACGAGCGGCATAGAGGTAGGGAGCGACCTTTTGATATTCCAAAAGCACAGCCGCAAGGCGACGCTCTCGTTACGGGAGAAGATGTTTTTGCAGGTCTCCAAGGAAAAGTCGACACGGCAGGAACGATGACCGACTATGCGAACAAAATCTTTACCCTCCCCAAGACCGCCCTTGCCACGGACAGTCGCATTGCGCTGAACCAGTTCGGTAAGTACGTCCGCAAATACCAGTGGTTAGGCGATGGAAACGCCATGTCCCAATACCTTTCCGCACTGCTCAAATACGATTTCGACCGCTATTTTCGCAAGGCTCTTTTTGCCAATCACGGCCAGGACAACACCCCCGTGCAGATGTCTCTTTTCGGCGAGCCGCAGACGGTCAAAGGCATACGTGCCTACACGGAGGACATGGAAACATGGATGAAGAACGGCGCAATGGTCGTTTTCGAGGGGCAGGTAGGTACGCTTCGGTTTCGTAAGTCGAGCCGTTACACGGAGACAGCCGTTGATTTCGTACCCGTGGACGAGGGCAAGGTAAATACGGACAGGGCCGCCGACTATTTCCCCATACGCAAGGTGTATTTCGAGCTGTCCGGCAGGGAACGGGAAGAACAAAAGGAGTGCTCGGAACTGCGTAAACAACTCAACACCCTATACGACGCTTTTATTGCCAAATGGGGATTTTTCCACGACAACGACAACAAGGAGTTTATCTTGCTCGACAGCCTCGGTACGGAGGTGTTCACGATAGAAATGCAGGTCGGCAGGGACATCTTCAAAGCCGAGTTATGCGTGAACCTGTAGCTTTCAAGAAGATAGACACCGCCGTAACGCTGTCCCCCGTGGAAGCCTTGGCAAGCAGCCTGAACTTTTACGGCAAGGTCGATATGGGCTACATGGCACAAGCCACGAACAAGGAGGAAGAAGAAATCATCGAAGCCCTGCAAGGGGAAATTTTCTACAATCCGGCCAATGGGGAATGGGAGCACAAAGGAAAGTTCCTCTCCGGAAACATCATCGCCAAGCAGGAAGAGACGCTTTCCTTTCTCCCGAATCTCGCAGGCAAGGAGAAAGAATGGGCCGAAGCGTCCGCAAAGGCACTGGAGAACACCATACCCGAACCGATACCCTATGAAGAACTCGACATCAACATGGGCGAGCGGTGGATAGATACGAAGCTGTACGCCGATTTCGCCTCCGACCTATTCGGAGTGGGTGCGGACGTGATGTATTTCGACGTGAACGATACCTACTTGATTCGGCTGCAGGGATATTCGCCCGTGGCATACAATACCTATTCCGTGCGCAATTACAACGGCGAGGACTTGTTTGTACACGCCCTGCACGATACCGTACCTGAGATAACGAAAGAGGAATACCGGAACGGCAGCAAAATACGTGTGCCGGACGAGGAAGCCATGCAGGAGGCCGCCGCCAAGATACAGGAAATCAGAGACCGTTTCAACCGGTGGCTTGACGATGAGCCTTTGGAAGTCCGGGACGAACTGGTAAGGACATACAACGAGCGCTTCAATTGTTACGTGCGTCCGCACTACGACGGCTCGGCGCAGACGTTCCCCGGCCTCTCTTTCGAGCTGTTCCCGTACAAAGAACTTTATCCCTCACAGAAAGACGCTATCTGGATGATTAAGCAGAACGGCGGCGGTATCTGCTGGCACGAGGTCGGCACGGGCAAGACGATGATTATGTGCGTGGCCGCATACGAAATGAAACGTCTCGGACTGGTGCAGAAACCCCTCATTATCGGGCTGAAAGCCAATGTACACGAGATTGCCGATACATTCCGAAAGGCATACCCCACGGCCAAGGTGCTCTATCCGGCAAGGAAGATTTCACCCCCGCCAACCGCAAGGAAGTGTTTTCAAAATCAAGAACAACAACTGGGATTGCATTATCCTGACACACGACCAGTTTAGCAAGATTCCGCAATCCGAAGAAACCATGTACGACATATTCTCGGAAGAACTGGCCGATGTGGAGCGCAGCCTCGAAGTGCTGGAGCAATCCACTATGCGTTACCGGAGCGGCAGGATGCAGAAAGGACTGGAAACCCGGAAACAGAACCTTGAAGCCAAGCTCGCCGAACTGCAGATGAAGATAGACCTCCGGAAAGACGATACCATCGATTTCCGTTCGATGGGCATAGACCACATTTTTGTAGACGAATGCCACTGCTATAAAAATTTGATGTTCCAGACACGCCACACGAGAGTAGCGGGCATCGGCAATGCGCAAGGCTCGCAAAGGGCGATGAACCTTTTGTTTGCCATTCGGGACATTCAACGCCGCACGGGAAAGGACTTGGGGGCTACGTTCCTGTCGGGTACGGTGGTCGTCAATGCGCTGACCGAACTGTACGTGATGTTCAAATATCTGCGTCCAAGGGAACTCAAACGGCAACAAGTAAGCTGTTTCGACGCTTGGGCGGCTATCTTCACGAAAAAGGCCGCCGACTACGAGCTGAACGTAACGGGTACGATAAAGCGCAAAGAGCGTTTCCGCACTTACATCAAAGTGCCGGAACTGGCGATGTTCCTGCGGGAGATTACCGACTATCGTACAGCCGATATGATAAACCTCGATGTGCCGGACAAAAACGTGCGTTTCCTTTCCCATGCACCCACTATCCAACAGGAGGAAATGATCGGGCGGCTCGTCGCCTTTGCGCACAGCGGACAATGGGAAGATTTGGGGTTGGATATTCCGCAGCCGGACAATCTCGACAAGGCAAAAATGCTTGTTGCTACCAACGTGGCCCGTAAGATGTCTCTTGATATGCGTCTGTTGGGCGATAAGTTACTGATGACCCGAACAACAAGGCTTCGATTTGCGCAAGAACTATTTATGATTATTATGTAAGTTCAAATGCCAATCGTGGTACACAGTTCGTCTTCAGCGACCTTGCCACTTACAAGCCGAACGAGTGGAACATCTATAGCGACATCAAGGACAAGCTGGTGGCAATGGGGATTCCTGCCGATGAAATCCAGTTTATCCAGTACGCCAAGACCGAACGGGCGAGAAAGAAACTTTTTGCGGACATGAACAGTGGCAGGGTACGGGTGTTGTTCGGCTCTACCTCGATGTTGGGAACGGGAGTAAACGCCCAAGAAAGGGCCGTTGCGGTGCATCATCTGGAGATACCTTGGCGCCCCGCCGACATGGAGCAGCGCAACGGTCGTGCGGTACGCAAAGGCAACACCGTTAAGCTCTGGGGAAACAATACCGTGGACGTGGTGATTTACGGAACGGAAAAGACGCTCGACGCTTACAAATTTAACCTGTTGAAAACCAAGCAAATGTTCATCAACCAAATTAACAACGGTACGATTGCTGTGCGCCGTATCGACGAGGACGCTATGGACGAGGATAACGGCATGAATTTCGCCGAGTTCGTGGCTCTCCTGTCGGGAAATACCGACCTGTTGGAGAAAACGAAGCTCGACAACAAGATTATGCAGCTCGAAAAGGAACAGGCCATTTTCAAGAAAGACCGTATCAGGGCCGAGCGTAAGATTGCGGCCAACCGGGAAGACATGACAAAGGCCGAGAGTGCGGCGGCACGCATGACGCAGGACTGGGAATATATCACCTCTTACACCGGAGACCGGACGACCCGGCTGTTGAACCTCGCACAAGCCACGGCGGAAGAGACCGGACGGGAGCTGCACCGCATTTCCAAGACCTACCGCAACGGGGCAATCGGTACGATAGGCACGTATGCCGGATTGAACCTGTCGGTGTACAGCGAGTATGACATGGGCGGTACATTCTACCGCAACACGTTCCTCGTCGAGGGCGTAAGCGGACTGAAATACCGTTGTGGCATATCGGGAGCATTGCCTCTGGGCTTCGTGGAATCCTCCCGATACCCGCAAGCCGCCCTCGCCAAGCTGCCCGGCATGATTGAGGAACAACGGCAGAAGATAGCCAAGCTGGAGAGCGAGATACCCGCTTTGCAGGGAATCATCGCCCGCAAGTGGAGCAAGGCGGACGAGTTGGCAAGGCTCAAACAGGAGTGCAACGCTTTACAGCATCGGATCGACGAAAGCATGAAAGAGGCGGAACGCACGCAGTCCGCCCTTTCCGAACACGAGGCCACCGACAAAGCGGCATGACCATAATTCATAGATTTAACCTTTTCCCTCTGTTCGGTTACAACACCGGACAGGGGATTTTTTCACCTTCCGGTCTGCCACGGCCATACCCGGTTGTAACGGAATCTTCCCCTTGTACCTCCAGCCACTCCTTTTATACCACACACCTTGTCTTTTATAGGCAGGCTTTCGCTTCCCCCCCTTTGTAGATTGAGATGCTATCACGAACCGACGACCGTAAAGCCCGACACTTTTTTCCGCAAAGTTGATTGCATCTCAAAACTTTGCCTCAAGGCCCATCTTCGATTTTCCTGATGAAAAATCTTCCTTCTCATTCCATTCCAAGAGTATTTTTCATGGAATCCTTGCTGCAAACCCCGTGATGCAAAGACGAGGCAGAAAAAAGAATCGAACTTTCCGGTAATCGCTCGAACCGGAGGGAAATAAAAAAAACTTAAAAACAAATTGAAACATGAAAAAAAATTCGCTTTTTGACAACTGGTTCGTTTACAACTATCAGAGATTGCGTAACATATTCGGACGTTACCTGCACGAGGACGCCTTTCACGACGCCTATTTGGCGATGAAACGGGAAGTCGTGATTTCGGAAATACCTGTCGAGAGCTTCGAGCCTTATTTTTTCGGCGTGTACAAAAAGTGCAGACTGAAATGTATTCACAAGGATAGTTGTTACTGTTTCCCCGACAACGAACATTTCTTTTTGCTCATGCAGGAAGAAGAAACACCGTCCGTCGAGGTGCTGGCAGCTTCCGACAAGCTGGTGTATGACATACTGCTGTTTGTGAAGAAGAAATATCCCCAAACGGACTACGAGCTTTTCAGACTGAAAGAGTACGAGGCGAAATGTTCATACAGACACCTTTCCGCCTATGCAGGCATTTCCGCAAGTGCGATACACCGGAGAATAAGCGATATAACCGACACTATCCGCAATCACGAAGGATTTTCCAAAAGGTACGCCCACGTAAGCATGTAATTTGTATAACCCGTAAATAATTCAAGAAAATGAAATTTGTAATTTACAACGTCGAGAATTGCCGGACAAGAGAAAACCGTGTAGGTAAAAGAAGCATAAGGTTCAACAGCGTTACCGGCAACATGTATCTATCCACCAAATTGGCAAAAGAAATGAATATCACAATGAACGACCGACTGGAGTTTGGCTGTGATGAAAACAACCCGAAAGAGTGGTTTCTGCACAAAACCACTGACAAGCGAGGTTTTCCGCTGCAGTTCAACAGGGGAGGAACACGTTTGAGGAATAAGTACATCTGTAAGACCATTTTGGATATAGCGAAGGTCAAGGAGAGCGCAACATTCTTGGTATCGAAAGACCCGGTAAAGACCGAGCTGGGGCCATTTTACAGAATAATACTTTCTTGCCCCATTCTCCCGAAGAACAAGCCCAAACTATAAGCCGATAACCTCTGTGGTCTGTCCGATGGGCGAAAGCCCTCCGGACGGATTGCGGGGCAACCGATACCTTTTATAGTACGATTACTCCTTTTTTACCTTCAGGCTGTTTCCCTATTATACGCCGGCTTTCCCAACCCGTGAACCAGTGGAAAGTCTGTGCCGTAACAAGTCGTCAGGGAAAGGTACGGGAGGCCGTTCAAAACCGGCGGCAGCCCGGATCGTGCCGTTCCATGCCGGAGCTTCGACCTGTCGAAACAACACGGTATTCCACAGCCCGACCGGTCTTTATGCCGCTGGTTTCGGACTTTCCGCCTCTGTTCCGTATCTTTCCCTTGTGACCTGCCACGTCAAGGGCAAACGGTGATACTTCTTATTCGCTCCGCGCTTTCATTCCGCCCGGTCGAAATTCAGGCGTGGAGCGGATAAGGAGAATCCCTTTCATGTTTGCCCCGGCAGACCCTTGCCTGACCCGCCCAAGCCGGACCCTTTTCTACTTCGCTTCCCCTGCATTTATACAGCAAAGCCGTACTCCCTTTTTACCATCATATTTACCGGTCTGTTCCGGTCTCCTCTCTGCCGGTATCGTCCGGTTTGCCAGATGCAAAGGTCGGCTGCCATGCTTGATCCGGCGGCTTGAAGTGCATTCCCCGCAAATTCTTCCTTTCCATGAAAGCGTAATTGGCCGGGAAACCCACCGTATGAAGCCCTGTCGGCAGCCGTGTTCCGCATCTGTAAAATCCCGGAACGGTTCAGACAGAGAGAAGAATCGAAAAAAGGGTAAAAAAGCAGATGTTTCACGGCATAAAAGACAAGTGATGGACAAGAAAAATTGTAAAACAGGCAAACGCATGAAAAGGCAGGTTGAAAAAATCCTGATGGTTATCAATGTCAAATGGGAAATCATAGATATTCTTCAAATAACCAATCGGCGTTTTATGTACAATCCGCAAACGGGAACTTTAATTTTAGGAGACGAAATCTACGGTAAAACCATTTGCAGTTCCCATTCACAAGAGTTCCATGCGTCAAGAGCAGAAGGCTGTTTCGATGATTATTTGCGCGGGTGGATTGGCACATCGAAAAGCTACTCACGGGATTATCCATTTTGCCCCCGCCGTCATCATGGAACAGTTCGACAGAGGGTTTGACGCATTACAAATGTTCGCCGGACTTGAAGGCGTAAACGGAGATACTATCGTCAGAGGGTTTTGTACTTTGCCAGAACAAAGGATGGGCGATTTGCTGCATTCCTCCCTTTGAGATACCGGTTCTGACAAAATAAGCTATGATAAGGTATCGTGCCTATGACAACATCGTCGGTGAAGGGCACGATACCCGTTTGTAAATTACCGCAACTCCGTTGGCGGTTTCCTTTTATACCTCTCTCTTTTCCTCTGCTCTTATACTTGGGCGAAGCCCTCTTCCCTTTATATCAATTATATGTATAACCTCTACGGTCTCCTCTCTGCCGTCACCGTCCGATTTTTCAGATGCAAAGGTAGGCTGCCGCGCTTGATCCGGCGGCTTGAAGTGTATTTCTTGCAAATTCTTCCTTCTACGAAGAGTAATTGGCAAGAAAAGCCGTCGTATGAAGCTGTACCGGCAGCCGGGTACCGCATCTATAAAATCCCGGAACGGTTCAGGCAGAGAAAGGAACCGAAAAGAGGGAAAAAATAAACAGTTAGGTAACGGCAGGACCAACCACCTTGCCACAAACAATTTTCTATTATGTTACATGTTCACACTATCGGACGCATCGGCAAAGATTGCCAAGTAATTTCAGGAGCACACGGCTCATTCATGGCTATGGACATAGCCGTTGACGATTATTCAAAGGGGCAAAACATCACCACTTGGATAAGGGTACGCAGCAACAAGGACAACCATATCCGCTTGTCCGAATATCTGACGAAAGGGAGACTCATACTTGTTGACGGCACGCTGTCATCTTCCTGTGGAAAGACAAGAACGGCGAGAGCCAGATACAGCTCTCCATCACGGCAGAGAGTATTGCCTTTATCAATACCGGAAGGCGGGAAGGCGCGGCAGCCGGAGAGGACAATGCAGTAAGCGGAGCAGACGGCGCACCCGTTCCTCCTGCAGATTTCCCGCAGGACGAAAAGGAGGATTTGCCTTTCTGATAAGAGAGTAAACCTTTGAAAATAAGCGAATACTAAATGTAGTATATCCTATATGTAGTAGATTAGTAAGCCACTCGTCTGCGAATGTAGGATATACTACTCTTAGTCAAACTTTATTTTAGTATAGTAGTAAATACTAAAATACTACACTGCTAAAACAATAGTTTTTAGTGAATTAGTATATACTAATTTTAGTATTTACGAAAAATAGTATTAACTTTGCAAGTGGAATAAAAGAGTGAAACGATGACAAAAATAATTGCGGTCTTGAACCATAAGGGAGGGGTCGGAAAGACGACCACCACCATCAATCTGGCTGCGGCCCTGCAGCAAAAGAAAAAGCGCGTGCTGGCTATCGACATGGACGGTCAGGCGAACCTTACGGAATCCTTCGGCCTCTCCATTGAGGAAGAACAGACGGTGTACGGGGCGATGAAAGGCAAATACCCCTTGCCATTAGTTGAAACGGCAGGAGGTGTAACCGTCGTACCGTCCTGCCTCGACCTCTCGGCTGCCGAGGCAGAACTCATCAACGAGCCGGGACGGGAACTGATATTGAACGGCCTGATTGGCAAGTTGCTCGAAAACCGGAAATTCGATTATATCCTTATCGACTGTCCGCCCTCGTTGGGGTTGCTGACGCTGAACGCCCTTACCGCCGCAGACTACCTGATTATCCCGGTACAGGCACAATTCCTCGCCATGCGCGGCATGGCCAAGATCATGAATGTGATTGCCACCGTCCAGGAACGCCTGAATCCGAAACTCGCTATTGGTGGCATTGTAATTACCCAGTTCGACAAACGCAAGACACTGAACAAAAGTGTGGCCGAACTCGTCAAGGATTCATTCTGCGAAAAGGTGTTCAAGACCGTTATACGGGATAACGTATCTTTGGCCGAAGCTCCCATAAAGGGCAAGAACATCTTCGAGTATAGCAGGAACAGCAACGGAGCCAAGGACTACATGCACTGGCGCAAGAGGTACTGAAATTAAAATAATCCCGATATGAGCAAGAGCGATTTACTGAAAGACAGCATGAAAGGCGGACTGGACGGGTTGCTGTCACCTACGAAAAAGACTACCGGCGGAAAACAGCCGGTAGCAGCCCCCACGGAAAAAGAAACGGCGGTTCATTGCAACTTCGTCATCAACAAAAGCATTCATACCCGTATGAAATTCCTCGCCATCAAGAAGAACATGTCGCTGAAAGACATCGTGAACGAGGCAATGAAAGAGTATCTGGAGAAGAACGAACAATAAACACAGGCATGGCTACCGCGTCTGCCCACCCCGGAGACGGCAGCCATGCGTCCTTTTTTATCCGCCGCTGTTTCCATAGGGCGCATTCCTCCTTTATAGTCTTACCATCTTTCTCTTTTTTACCTGCCCGCAAGTACAGGCACATGGCCCGTTTTATCCCTATTCTAACCCTGACGGGCATATCCCTTTTCTACCGATTCCCTTACCGCTTTCCCGGCTTCATTCTCTGCCGTCACCGTTGTGTTTTATCAGATGCAAAGGTCCGCTGTCGCGCTTGATACGGCGGCTTGAAGTGTATTTCCTGCAAATTCTTCCTTTCTGCGAAAGAGTAATTGGCAGGAAAAGCCGTCGTATGAAGCTGTACCGACAGCCGTGTACCGCATCCGTAAAACCTCAAAGCGGTTCAGGCAGAGAAAGGAACCGAAAGGAGGGAAAGAAAAAAACAACGTAAAATTGACAGCGATATGGATAAAATCAAATTGGTAGTTTACAACGAGTACGCACTGGGTTATATCATGCCCGAACAACCCGGCAAAGTTTGTACGTTGGTGGATAGGATAACGCTCGGCGCACCGTTTCGGACAATGAATGAACCCTATTTCATCGGGAAAAGAGATACCGTCAGACTGGCGGGCAGAAAGGACTTTGACACGTTTCGGATAGTGTTCGACGGGTACGACAATCCGGAAATATACGAGTATGACACCGCACAATAAAGACAATAGTAATCAAACAATCTAATGTAATAACAAATTAAAATTTATGAATTATGGAAACAGCGAACATTCAATCAGTAGTAGAGAACAACATCGTATCAGTTGCATTGATGAATATTCAACCGAGCAACTATAACCCACGCAAGCACTTTGACGAGGCGAGCCTTGCCGAACTGGCCGAGAGTATTCGTCAGCAGGGAGTATTGCAACCTATCGGCGTGCGCCCCATTGTGGACACCGACCGCTTCGAGATTATTTTCGGAGAGCGCAGGTATCGTGCCGCCCTTATGGCAGAACTGACCGAAATTCCGGCTGTCATCTTGCATGTTTCGGACGAGACCGCCGCCGAAATGGCCGTGACGGAGAACCTGCAGCGCAAGGACGTTACCCCCATAGAGGAAGCCAACGCCTACCAAAAGCTCATGGAAAGCGGTCGCTACGATGTGCAGTCATTGGCCGTGCAGTTCGGCAAAAACGAGAACTATATCCGTACCCGTCTGAAATTCGTATCATTGATACCCGAAATCGCCGAACTTCTGGAAAAGGACGAAATCACAATCAGTGTAGCGAGTGAGATTTGCCGATACGGTACGGATATTCAGAAAGAGGTGTACTATAAACACTTGAAAGACAGCGACAGCATGTTGTACGACTGTTGGCGAGGACTGAAAGCCGCCGAGGTGGCAAAGTTTATCGAACGGGATTTCACGACAGACCTTAGCCGTTACGCATTCGACAAGACCCTATGCGCCTCATGCCCCCACAATACCAACAACATGATGTTGTTCTGCGAGGGTGGTTGCGGAAATTGCGCCAATCGGAGTTGTCTGGCCGAAATGAACGCTTCCTATCTCGTGGAGAAAGCCTTGCAGTTTGTGGAACAATACCCCTCCGTATCATTGGGCTACCAAGATTTCAACAATAACATGCTTGCGGTGGAACGCCTTACCGCTATGGGGTACGAGGTCGAGCACCTCAATACCTATGCCACGGCATACCCCGAAACGCCGGTAGCACCCGAAAAGGAAGAATACGACACTACCGAGGAATACGAGGCGGCATACAAGGAGTACGAGCAGGATTTCAGCAACTATATGGAAAAATGCAAGTCAATTCATGAACGAATCGATACGGGCGAACTCACGTTTTATATCTGCATCGGGCAGAAAGAAATTACGCTGTGTTACATGGCAAGTGCTGCCGCCAATGCGGACATGGCTACCGAAAAACAACTTTCCCCGGTGGAAAAATTGGAACAGCAGGACAAACGTAACAAGGAAATAGCCGTCGAGAAAACCGTTGCAGACGCTAAGAAACAGATTTTGGACGTTGATACGTCTGAAAGCAAATTCACGCAGGACGAGGAAAAGATGATATATTTCTTCCTGCTGTCGTCTCTCCGCAGGGAACACTTCGGGGTATTCGGTATCGGGGAGAAAAAAGCCTACCAACACCTTGAGGACGAAGAAAAAATGAACATCATCGCCAACCTCACGGCCAAGCAGAAAGCCGTTATCCGCAGGGATTTCTTGATAGACAACTTCAAAGGCGCATACGGCAATAACGCTGCTGCGACCCTCTTGCTCGATTTTGCCCGTAAGCACATGCCCGACACGCTCGCCGAAATTGAAAGTGGATATAATGAGGTGTATGAGAAACGCCATAAACGTATCGAGGAACGCAAAGCCGCCTTGTTGGCAAAGGAACGGCAGACAAAGCCCGAAGAAGCCGCCGAGGCAGAAAATACACAACCCACGGCAGAGGTACAACCCGAAGAACATACGCAACCCGAAGAGGTCGCAGCTTGACCATAATTCAATAGTAGGACGGAGAAATCCGTCCTACTGTCTAACCAATCAAAAGAGGTAATGATGAAATGTAAGGACTGCAAACATTACAACGGTGCGACAATGCCCGGAGCGGGATTGTGCAATGCCACGCAGGCACGTACTTTTGCCACGACGGTCTGTTTCAATGGACTGTTCACCCCGAAAAAACGGCAAGACGAACCGGATAGCAAGACCGGGAAGAAATAGCGCAACGCTACAGAGAGAGAGCCGCAGGAGCGGCTGTCTTTTTTAGCACTGCCGTTGGCAGATCTCCCTTTTTATCCCTTCGTTTTCCTTTTGTACGGAAATCCCTTCGCCAACGGCTCTGCCCGTCGGGACATGCTTTTTCCGGTGCAAAGGTATTGCCTTGGAGGAACATTCAAGTACCGCTACGCTATTTGAACACAATTTTTCAGCAGCTTTCCCGATTTTCAATCGTCCATATTTCGCGGACGCTCAATACCGCAACTATAAAATTCTGCCCAAATTCCTTGCCTGTTTCTCCCTGAAAGGCAATCTTTAATGCACGTAAAAATCAAATCCCGACAGGAGAAGCCTGAAGGCTTCCGAAAGGAGGGAAAAAATAAACAGATTGTTCAACTGATTAATGTTAAGATTTTATGGAAATTCAATTTGCTATCGTGCGTTCCGAAAACAGAGAGTATTTGTGCTACAAAGCAGGTGAAGCGTATGTAGATGCCAGCAACCCTATGATGCTTTTACCGCAGGTGAAGATGAATTTGAAATCGTAGAGCCGGACAGCTCTTTCAGACAGAAAGAATACGAGTTCAGAGGCGAACGGTATTACCTCGTACCACGGTTTTATCGCAATGGCTGGTTGGCTCTTATCTTGGTAATGGTGGAAGATGAAGACGAATATATCGTACTTTCCGTCAATTTGGAGGAAATGGATGCGCTCGGTTTGCCGGACCGTACCTTTATCGACGTGAACAATTACCCGGATGCGTTGGACTTTTTGGTAGAAAACAGATTGGCGACCGATTCCGGCTACAAACGCAGGAGCGGCTTCGTGGAATACCCTATGGCTATGTTGAACCTGCCGCTTCTTTATCAGCATAACCCGCAAATTTCCAAAAAGCGAACATCGAGCCATTCGGAGAAGAATGCTTTTGAAAAGGATTGTTCCCAAAAATGAAAGTGTCGGGTTCCGAAGATTGAATGTACAAGATGGCGTACTGATAACACAGTCAGTGCGCTATCTCCTTTGTCTTTATCGCCCGCCTTCGTCCTTTTATAGTCAGCCTCCCGGATACCCCGCCACCGCCCGTTTCCTCTTATAATTGCATTCTTTCCCTTTTGTAGCGGCACGAGCCGCCTGTTTCTCCCGTCCGGCTTTCCCGTCCCTCACCGCACGGGTTTTATCCGATGCGAAAGTCGGTCGTCGCGCTTGATTCTCCGGCTTGAAGTGCACTTCTTGCAAATTCTTCCTTCCCAAGCGAAGCGTAATTGGCAAGAAGAGCCGTCGTATGAAGCTGTGCCGACGACCGTGTACTGCATCAGTAAAACCCCGAAGCGGTTCCAAAGGAAAGGGATCGAAAAAAGGGAAATAAATAATCAATAATTCACAAGACAATGGGAAAATACGATTTTATCAAGACAGGGAATCTGCTTTATTGGCATGACCCGGACAACGGTTTGTCCGATGGGGCTTACCGAGTGATTTCTGCACCGGAAAACATGGAAGACGACAGCATTATTCTGATTTCGTCCGGTACTTCGGAAGCGGAGGTTTTGCCTTCGGAATTATCGCCGATAAACACGGGCAGAAGTCATAAAGAGGATTTTTTGCGCTGGAAAGCGGAACGTGAAGCCGAAGGCATGGAGTTTTATAATCGCCTTTCCGAAGTCATGGAAACGGAGGACGATTTGGCCGTAGGCGACATGGTAGCATTTACAAACGATTATGGAGTAGTATTCGGCCCTCAAGAGGTATTAGCTTTCAGGAAGCCTTGGAATGGTGACAGATGCGTGTATCTTGACAGCGACGCCTATTGGTTTCCCGACCGTCCCGACCAGTTGACCCTCCTAAGCAAGAAAGGGGCGGAATGACAACGACAAACCCACCCGCCACAAAACGGTGGTTCATTTCCCCTGCATGAAATCCCATGCTCTATTTTAATCGGCTCGCACGCACTCCACTCGTGCAGCGATTTCCTTTTCTATCGTTCCTATCCATTCCTCTCCGACACCGGCCTCCCGGCCGTATTCCGGGTAACGCGAAACGATGCCTATGGTCTTTTCTATGAACGGCTCTGCGGCTTTATACCGTACCGGCGGGCTACTTCCAGCAGGTCTGCCGCAGTAATACCCTCTGTCCGGTTGTTGATAGTCATGCTGTGGCGGTTGACGTAATACGGTGCGTCCGGATCGACCGAGAACGTGTAGTCGTAGGCCGGAGCAACGTGCCAACGCCCGTCATCGCCCATCAGGAAGCTGAAATTCTTGTTATGGTCATCGACGTTCCCGCCCAGCACGTTCAGCACCATCAAGCGAAACAGTTGCCGGAGTTCCCCCGGCGGCACGCCGATACGGCAGGCCGCCTCGAATAGTGCTTCGTAAGAATCTGCCGGGGGGTTCATGGCAGCCAATGTCTGGATATGCACCTTCTTGCCGTTCCGGCGGTCGAAACGCTCGGTCAGGAAGTGCGCTGTCTGCTCACCTTCCAACAGGCGGCTCGGCATCATCTGAAGCCCGGCGTCTACGGCCATCAGGTAATAACTGTATTCTATCCGTGTCGTCGGCATCTTCTGGTGTTCGTCGAACTTGACGATCATCGGCGTGTAGCCCGGATAAGGGTCGCCACCTGTCCGGAGTAACATTGTCCTTCCCCGAAATTGACGTTGACCACCGCTTTGGGCCGTCGTCCTCCTGCGGACGTTCCTACCTTGAACAGGCTTTCGACCATCAGGTTGCCGATACCGGGACGTTGAACCGTCCGGCTTCCTCGAAAGCCTGCCGGGCCAGTTGGTAGAGGTCAGCGATCTCCACCTTGAACGGTGTCTCCAGTTCCTCGGCAGTGGGCGGGACGAACTCCAATGCCCCCATGCCGCGCCGTCCGATATAGGCGAGACGGTCGAGGGCGGACAAGTCCCTCATACGGATATGATGCACTTTGGCCCATTCGTTGAACACGGTGTTTCCCCAATGGTCGGGCAGCGAATCGGCTATGAACGAGGGCAGGCCGCCGAAAAGCCGCTCTTCATCGGGATAGACCGGCAGGCCGCGCTGTGCGGCAACCCCTTTTACCGGCGCACGGAGCGGGGCGATGTCGTAGCCGTCGCGGACATAATCGCTGTCGAAGTAGAAACAGGCTTTGCTGCGGTGTCCTTCCCGATTGGCGACAAGCGTGCCGACCTTTTTATCCCATAGGATTACATCGAGACTTTCTATCATTCTTGCCCCTCCTAACTCGTTTAGGTATCAGTTTCTCGATTTCCCGAAGCGCCATCGGCGGCATGGGAAGTTCCGGCAGAATCTCCGCGAGCCGCTCTGCCTGACCGAGCGCACGCAGCAGGGAGATGAAATTGGCCAAGGTCAGGTTACGGCTGACCCCCTGCTCGAAATGGCTGATAGTCGTCTGGCTTACACCCGACTGTTCGGCCAGCTCCTTCTGGCTCATGCGGGCGGCCAGACGGTACTCCTTGACCCGCTTCGCCAAAAGCGTCAGCATATCGCTGTTTGTGGTATAGTTCGTTGTTTCCATAATGTCAATATATCACTATTTATATGCAAATATAACAACAATTATCCATATATAGATATATAAATTCTCTTTTTTAGCTTCCAGCCGTCCTTTTCTACCGCTTTCAGGTCTCCGTATTCTCTCCCGTCTGGCTTTCCCGTCCGTCACCGCACCGGTTTTTATCGGTGCAAATATGGGCTGTCGCGCCTGATTCCGTCGTTTTGAAGTGCATTTCTTGCAAATTCTTCCTTCTGCGAAGCGTAATTGGCAAGAAAAAAACGTCGGAAAGGGCTTTTTCGCCAGCCCCGGAAAGCACCATAAAACCCGAAGCGGCTCCGGCAACAAGGAAGCCGAACAGAGGGAAAGAAAAACAATTATTAAAATTTAACAAATGAAGACATTAGAAGAATTATTGCAAGAACTGGGCTGCGAAGGTAGCGCATTCGACAGTACCGGAGAATTTACAAAAGCGGGAGAAAAGGCGTATGAACGCTTGGAGCACTTGCTGTATGACATAGAAAGTCTTACAGGCAAAAAGGTGACACCCATAATTGAGGAACTTGACAGAATATGCAACGAGAACTATTAAAATTCAAGAATATGGACATTAAAGAAAGCAAAGAATACCGCCTCGCCAAAGACTGGGAAATGGCGGTAAACAGTTTCAGTTTCAACCCCGAACGGTTCGCGGCGGCAATCCCGGACATGCACCCGACGCTTCAGCAAAGCCTGTACCGCCTGATTAAGGCGTGTATCAAGGTCATGGCGGACGAAACACGCCGTTACGATGACCGGAACCGGGCATCGCACGAGGAAGCGAAGCATATCATGGAATACCTCAATGAACACGGAAAAAATGTACCATTAATATAAAAACGACGATATGAAAACAACTAAGATTCAATTCAACGGCAGGTCTTATTACTCCCGCATCGTGGAATCTGTCGATGGCGAAGAATTGCTTATCGGTTCGACAATCCTGCTCGATGCCTTGCAGCCCGGCAGTTTCAATGACGAGAACGAAGGTTTTGCCAGTAAAGAAGCCGAAAGGATTTATGACGAGATTTTCTTCTTTACCGACGAGAGAACGCTTCAGCTTCCCGAAAACGAGTTGATAGCCGAACTCAAAAAGGATAACCCCGATTGGTTCGAGTAAATCATGGAATAATAATTTATAAACTTAGAATTATGGAAAAAGAATATGTAATGCAGGTCGCACAGACCATTAAGGAACAGTTAGTAGCGTTAACCCCCATGACCGTCCTCATGTCGTGGGGTATCAAAGAGTTTGCCGCCACCCTATACAGGGATTTGCCGGCACTCCGCATTAAGGTGAACGGACGGCTGCACGCAGGTACGTCATCGTCGCACTCAACGGATCGGATTATTACGAGGTCTATCTTGTGAAAGGAATGGAGGTGGAATGTGTGAACGAAGAGGTTTGTTTCGACGAGTTGGGAGACGTTATCGACCGGGCTATCGAGAGCGGCACGGACAAAGCCGAGTACGATAAATTCTGCGAACAGGAGCGACAGAATTTATATGTAACTGTTGTCACTGTCTGATTCCTCTTTTTAGGGGATGAAAGCCGTGCCTTTCGGAAAACGAGCAGGGTACGGCTTTTCTATGTATAATGCAGAAACGAATAAAAACCTGCCGTTTATAAAACGGATTACCTACGTGTTACAGTACCTTACCTCTTATTGTAAAAAGGTTTGTTTTATCTTTTGGCCGGCAGATTGTTTTTCACTTCAAGATGTCGTTTCTTTATCTGTCTACTGCCTTTTTACTTGCAGCTCTATTTACGACCAGAATGCTCGCTTCATATAAAACCCACATCGGCAATGTGACCAATGACAACGTGAACACGTCCGAAGTCGGCGTGATGACAGCCGCAACGATAAGGATAATCACTATAGCGTGCTTCCGGTAACGTCGCATGAAATCGGCGGTGAGAAACCCCAATTTGGCAAACAGCCATGATAAAATCGGAATCTCGAACACGATACCCATTGTCAGGCACATCAGCACGAGGGTCGAAATGTAGGATTGCAAGACGATCATGTTCTCCACTTCACCGCTGACCTGATAGGTTCCAAGGAAACGGAATGTCAGCGGGAAAATAAGAAAGTAGCTGACCGCCACACCCATCAGGAACATTGCATAGCCGCCTCCGACTATCCGCACGGCATATTTCCGCTCGCAGGCATACAGGCAGGCGACACGAACCGGAACAACTGGTAAAGGATATAGGGCGACGCGCACAGGACACCCGCGCATAATGCCGTCTTCATGTGGATGACGAACTGCCCGGCCAGTCCCGTGTTGATGAGCTGCACGGCAAAACTCCCGGTCTCGCCGCCGGCCCATGCTGCAATCCGGTTGAAAAGACGGTACGTGATGAAGCCGTCGTTTTTCGGGGCAAGGATAACGGCAAAAAGTTTTTCCTTAAAACAAAAGGCGGCGATACCGAACACGACGGCCACGGCGACGATTTTAACAATCGCCGTCCGCAGCACGTCCAAGTGCTCCCAAAAGCTCAAGCCGTCCGTTTTGTCTTCCTTTGCCATGTCACTCCTCTTTCTTGTCGGTATTTTCGGGACTGATTTCTTTCTCCATGCCGTTCATACCTTCCTTGAATGAACGGACACCTTTGCCGATGCCTTTCATCAGTTCGGGAATTTTGCGTCCTCCGAAGAACAGCAGGACGACTAATGCAATCAGCAGCACTTCCTGCATACCGATGCCTCCGATAAATAATGGTATCATATGAAAATTGTTAAAGGTTGTTCGATTAACTCAATAGTCGTTTTCAGTCATCGTTCCGCCGGCTATTCCCGCCATTTTCAGAAAGTTCCTTCGTCCATGACTCCGCCTTCTCAATCCAGTCCTTTCTCATGTAACCATCTCGACAGGTGATCGGCCACCTCCACGTTGTTCAAATCGGAGAAGGGAAAATGGGTGTTGCCCTTCAAACCTATCTCCGGCAGATGAATGACCGTGACATCGCCGCCGTGTTCGTTGAGCAAGGCAGCCCATTTGCGCATCAGATGCAGGCGTCGTGTCCATTCGTACAGTTCCGGCCGTTCGTCGGTTTCCGGCAGATTGTCGCCATAGTAGATGATGATAGGGATTTTCGTGAACTGCAGAAATTCTTCCATCGGCACTTCCACGCCTTCGGTCTTCTTCGACAGGGTTAGTACTTTCCCTTCCTCCGGCATCTGCCCTTCGGGAAAAGGCACGTTTGTTCCCGGCTCGTAGGCGACGATGGCACGGATGTTCCTTGTCTGCGGCAGTGTAAGCCATCCGACACCTCCGCCCTGCGAATGGGTGACGAAGACAGCCGGACCTATCCTGTCGAACAGTGCGGCATACGCCTTGGCGTAGACATCCAGATCGGGAGGGCCGAGAGTTGGCGTCATCTGACGGAAATACTGGTTCAGAGCCTCCTTGTCGCGGCTGAACTGCACGCCCTCGAAATAATCGGGCCAGATGCCCACGCGGAAACGGTTGAACACGTCTCCTCGTCGAAGACGGGGGTAACGGTTGCGGGTGTCGTGCTCCGCCCCGCGTTTCCCCGGCGGGGCTGGTCGACGAGATAAGTCTGGAAACCGCGGCGCAGGAAAATATTCTGGAACCCCTCGCGGCCGTCCGGCGTAGTTTCCCATGTCTTGGAAAACTGCCCCACGCCGTGGGCGAAGACAAGCGGGTATTTCCGGGCATCGACGGGTTTCTGATAGAACACGTAGCGTGGTCGCCGTGATAGGTGCGCCCCAGTGAATCGGTGAGCACCGTGCCGCCCACGGCGAAACTGCCCTGTTCCTCGATTTGCATGATATTCCCGTTGCGTGCGTTGCAACCCGACAGCAAGGCGGCGGCCATCATATAAAAGACAACCTTTCTCATACGCCCTTCCTATTTCTGGATTTTCGATTCCTGCAAAGCGTCATAGCGGCTTCCCACGACCGGAATTGCGGCCACGGCCTTTTCCAGCTCGGTCACTTCTTCCGACGTGAACACTATGTCGCAGGCCCGCAGGTTCTCTTCGAGGTGCGAGAGCTTGGTCGTGCCGGGAATAGGAACGATAAAAGGCCTCCTGTTCAGCAGCCATGCCAATGCCACCTGCGCCGTGGTAATGCCTCTCGTCCGTCCGAAAGCGTTCAGTACCTCCACGATACGCGTGTTGGCACGGATGGCTTCGGGCTGGAAACGCGGAAGCGTCTGGCGGTTGTCGTTGGCGGTGTCGAACCGGGTGTACTCGTTTATCATGCCGCCGAGGAAACCACGGTTCAGCGGGCTGTACGGCACGAAACCGATACCCAGTTCCTCGCAAAGCGCCAGCACGCCGTTTTCTTCCACCGCGCGTGCATGAGTGATACTCGCTCTGTATGGCCGTAACCGGACATACCTTGTGCGCCCGGCGGATGGTTTCAGCATTGACCTCGCACATGCCCCAGTGCAGTATCTTTCCCTCCCGGATAAGCTCGCCGCATGTTTCGGCTACGACCTCGATGGGCGTCGCAGGGTCGACGCGATGCTGGTAGAATATGCCGAGCGTCTCCACGCCGAGATTGCGCAGGGAGTTCTCGCATACGCGCCGGATGTTTGTCGGGGTGCTGTCCTCTTCGGTCTTCACCTGCACGCCGTTCACGAACTTGTGCCCGAATTTGGAAGAGACGAACACGCGTCGGTATAGCCTTTCAGGGCTTCGCCTACCAGTTTTTCATTCTTGTGGTAGCCATAGCTTTCAGCCGTATCGAATAAGGTTACACCCCGTTCTATCGCTTCGTGAATCAACCGGATGCAGGTCTTTTCATCGGGAGACTGGCTGCGGTGATGGTTCAGCCCCATGCAGCCGAAGCCCATCGCCGAAATGGTAAAGGCTGCCTTGCCGCTGCTCAAGGTACGCTGTGCGCGGACTGCTGCCATTCCTGCTGGAATGGTTGCTGCCGATACTGACGATTTACCTGTAATGGCTTTTTCCGCGGCCGTTACTTTCTCCAATGCCGGCGCGATGCAGATGGCCGCGCCTGCCAATGCGGTTCGTTTCAGGAACCCGCGACGACTGATGCCGTTCTCTTGAATCTGTTCTTTTTTCATGTCGTTATCTGTTTGATTATCTTTCTGATTGCAAAATTAGATAGGGGAATTAAGAGCCTGTGTATCAATTTCACGGATAGAATTACCAATTTCAACGGGCCGGTAAGAACGATGCCGGTATACCAGTAAAATTGGTATCCAAAACGATGATTTCGGTATATGCCGTACCATCGGGAATCCGTATCTTTGCTTTTAATTAAAAGCAGAATGAAAAGCTATCACAGAAAAATAGCTATATTTGCAATGACTTAAAAAAGAGGAAATTATGAGTGAAATAATGAAGGTTGATACAGTCCAGCAGTACAACGACTATTTTGGCGTGGAGACCCTGCACCCGTTGGTCAGCGTTATTGAAGGCAGTAAAGGGAAGCCTCTCCGGTTCGGGAAAAAACTGTATAACATCTATGCTATTCTATTGAAAGATGCGAACTGTGGAAATCTTAAATATGGAAAAAGTATATACGATTATCAGCAGGGGACGATGCTTTTCCTCGCCCCCGGTCAGGTAATGGGATCTGAAGATGACGGGCAGCTGCACCAGCCCGAAGGATGGGTTGTTGCATTTCATCCCGAATTTCTGCGAGGTACACCATTGGCGCATATAATGAAAGATTATTCATATTTTTCTTACAATGCCAACGAAGCCCTGCACCTTTCCAAACAAGAAAGACGGACGGTTATAGAATGTATGGAAAAAATTCGCATTGAGCTGCAGTATCCTATCGACAAGCACAGCCGTTCGCTCATCGTGGATAACATCAAGCTGCTGCTTGATTATTGCATCCGCTTCTACGACCGTCAGTTCATCACCCGCGACAATGCCAATCACGACCTGTTAGCGCGTTTCGAGGACCTTCTGGATGAGTATTTCGCCTCTGATGCCCCTGCAAGGCATGGAGGGATGCCGACTGTGCAATATTGTGCATACAAACTTTGTCTTTCCCCGAATTATTTCAGTGACCTGATGAAAAAAGAAACGGGAATGCCTGCCCTGAAACACATCCAGCAGAAAATGCTCGATGTCGCTAAAGAGCGGGTATTCAATACGGCGAAGTCCATAAGTGAAATATCCTATGAACTTGGATTTCCATATCCGCAACACTTCAGCCGTTGGTTCAAGAAAATGGCCGGGTGTACGCCCAATGAATACAGAACCGCAAATTAGCTTTATTTTTTATTTTGTGAATGACTGACCAGTAAAACACCGGATATGACAAGTATGGCCGAAACCGGTTCATCCCAGCTAAAAATGTCCTGCCCGATTAAAATGGCAACGACAGAAGCTATAATAGGCTGTAGGTTGATGTAAATGCTGGCAGTGGTGGGCTGTATCCCCTTGAGAGCGACGGGATATAGCAGATTGTTGAGAACAGTTGCCAGCAACAATACGAATACAAGCTGGAGTAATGGTTGCCAACAGAACGCGGACTGATAAAGCGGTTGCACGTACAATTCATTTATACTGAACGGCAGCATGGACAATGCTGCAAATAGGAACATCCATTTTTGAAGTGTGACAGGAGAGTATTTTATCGCCACTCTTCGGATGATAATCAGATAAAATCCGAGCATAACTGTATTGACGATGGCGAAAACAATGCCAAGTATATGATTTTCAACGGATGCGGCAATATCCATTTGTGAAATCAAGACCCATGCTCCTGCAATTCCCAACAGAACACCTGTCAACTTCCGCCGGTTGATAGCTTCTTTTAAAAACAATACGGAAAAGAGCATAACTACGATTGGATTTAAGGCGACAATAAGTGCGAAGTGAACTGGTGTCGTATAATTAAGTCCCCACGCAAAGGAAAGATAAGTACAAGCAACACCGGAAATACCGCCCAAAGCAATCACCATCAAGTCTTTGGCATTGACCTTTTCTCTCCTGAAAACAAGCCCGATCGTCCAAAATATCAGCGTGGCGAATAAAACACGAGAGGAGGCAAGCCCAATCGGTGTCATCCACTCTGCCAGGAGCGATTTACCGACAGGTACATTCAAACCACAAATAATTTGTGTCGAAAGCATGGCGATATGTCCGTTCAACCCTTTGTTCACATGGATTTATCTGTTTGATAGAGAGTGCAAAGATACGACTTTATTTTCATAAACTCCCGTCGAAACTGCGGTAAAAGACTGAAAGGATTTTATTGTTGTTTCCGTAAAAATGGTTGTATCAACCGGGCTGTCCTCAAGGAAATATTCGCAGATATACTGTCCGAAAAACAGGTTCGGGAGTTTATCTCCAAAACGGAAGATGCAGGTATTATACAAAAAAAGGGGGACTGGTAAATGTACCCGTTATATAAAAAACACCTGATTTCCCTTCTTTTATGTAGGGCCGCAAGAAGCTGATTTTGAACTATAAGATTTTCACAATAGATAGGAAACGCCGAAACGTCCGCAATAATCACGGAATCATTGCAGGCGTTTTTTAGTTCCCTCATATCGGAATCTGGCTTTCTATTTAGTTTCCCGTTTGTTCAGCACGTCCTTTATCATTTCTTTTACCTCCATTCCCACATTCACGAAATTCCGATAAAGAATGCGTTCCTGTTCCTCCCTCGACTTGAACGTGTGGAACTTCAGTAACGTACATACGCCGCTTCCCCCTTCTTGATTTCCTTCATGTCGAAATCCGTTTTGCAGAAGAACTTCGAGGTCTTAAACTCCTCCGCTTCCTGTACGTTCATTGAGCCGCCTATACCGGTTTTTGTTTGGATGAAGTCCTGAGCCGTCTGGCCATATATCCAACCTATCTGCCTTTGTATTGAAAAGTACCCATATCAGCAGGATTTTGCTCTCTATTACTTAATGATGTTGTTCTATTTTTGCAGCCTGTAAATCAACGATATGTAATAAATGGATTATATCGACAAAATATTTAAGACAGTATCAATTAAGGATAGCCGACGGATTATTGAACTTTATTTTCAGGAGCTGTATTGTTTTGCGCCACTTTCCAACAAAGCCCTCTCTCAAAAATTACTCTTGCCGGTACCTATCGTGACCGCCATAAAGAACGAAGGTATCAGGCTGGGCATATTGGAACAATGCAGCGGAGGCGTAGGGCTTACTCATAACGGAAAGGAGTATGTGGAACAAGCTCTTGGATTCAAGGGGATTGACCTCTGCCTGTATCGCCGACTGGCGGAAAGCGAACAGGCAAGGGACGCATACGCTGACGCGCTGAGTAAAAAATACCGTGCGGCATTCGACGAACGCCCCGTAGCGGATGTAGCACTGGACCAAGCCCAATGTACCGTACAGACAGCATTCCGCAGGCTTTGCTCTGCTTGGCAAACGGCACATTGACAGGCAGACAAATCGTATGCATGGGCGATGATGATTTTGTCAGCCTTGCCATCGGGTTTCTGCTGAAAGAACTTTATCCCGGTCCAAGCATCTGCCCGACACACATCCATGTACTTGAGATGGACGGTCGTTATATCGAGTGTCTGGAGCGGCTGGCCGGACGGTTCGCCCTGCCGATAAGTTGTGAACGGGTGGATTTGAGGATGCCTCTGCCTCCGCATTTGTGCGGGCGTTTCGACTGCCTGTTCACCGATCCGCCTTATACGCAAGAGGGAGCTTCCTTGTTCCTGTCACGTGCCATTAGCGTACTGAAAGAAGAGTCCGGATTGAGAATCTTTTTCTCGTTCGGGAACAAGTCGGCAACGGAGGTTTACTTTCTGCAAAAATGTTTCCAACTGCACGGACTGGCCATCAAAGAGATGTTCACCCGGTTCAATGAATACATGGGCGCATCTCTTTTGGGCAACAAAGGACAGCTCTTTGTCCTGGAAACGACAGAACGTACACGCGCCTTGTTTCCTCTCGAAAAACGAGGGCGCGATGACATCTACACCGCAGACCGCAATCTCCGGCAAAACCGTTACCGCTGCCGGCAATGCGGCAAAGTCTATGCCGTGGGGAAAGAGGCGGAATATCAGACCATCAGGGAGTTGAAAAAACAAGGCTGCAATGTATGCGGAGCTACGGTTTTCGACAGACTGCACAAAAACGGGAATACGGATAAAAAGCAATACCTTCCCTTAGGGCATCACATCCTTGCAGACTTCTACAACTGCGACCCGGAAAAACTGGACGATGTGGAACAGATTCGCACATTCATGCACGAAGCGGCAGTAAGTGCCGGAGCGACCATAGTACAGGAAAACTTTCACAAATACGCCCCAGTGGGTGTGAGCGGTGTGGTGGTCATCCAAGAATCCCACTTGACCATACACACGTGGCCGGAGTGTGGTTATGCCGCTGTCGATTTGTTCACATGCGGCACCAATGTCCGTCCGTGGACTGCTTTCGACTATTTGCAGGAGCGGCTCGGATGTGCGAAAGTGGAATACAGCGATTTGATACGGGGAGCCTATGAGCGGCTAAGCCTGTTGCGGTATTCGGAAACGGAACAGCCTGCCGTGCGGCGGAAAAGCGGCAAAGGTACGACGCGTCTTCGAAATGGAACAGACGGGCCAGGTCTTTGACGGACTGTTCTGTGTTGTCCAAATAGCGTTTGAGTTCCGTTACGACAAACAGGTCAATGATTTCCTTCGGAGTCCGCTGTTCTATTTTGCAGGTTATCTTATAAAGGTAATCGGTCGTGATGCAAAGCCTGTCCGCATAATATCGTACATCTCTTTTTACATGGAAATTCTTAGCCAGCAGTGACATGAACTTGCCGAACAGCACCCTTGACTGATCCTTTTGATAACACTTGCCCAAGTCGGGAAACATCGGCTTGAACACAATATCTAAAGCCAGAAAAACATTGTAAATGCAATTTTGCAGGATGTTTTTCCGGCTTTCTTCATCACCGTTCTCCATCGCCCATATCATCTGCTTGAACACTCCGTCTGCCAATGAGTATTGTGCTTCCGAAAGTCGGCAGACCGGATATTCATACAGTCCGTCCCAAAATGCGGGGGAAGTCATTTTGTAGAAAATCTCCCCTGTCAGTTCCAATGACAAGGATATATATTCTGCCGTGAATGAAGGAGAAACACACAGCGGTGCAAATAAGGTGTCCGAAAACAACACAAGCAAATCACCTTTGCGGAATGTCCGTTTTCGTGTATTGGTGGTTACGACAGCCCGGCCTTCAACGCATAACAGCATGGTACACCCGTTTGCCACGAAAGGCAGTTTACCTGACAAGTCACGCAGGCTTGTTCTTCCGTGTTTGTATTGTTCGCCATGCGAGAGAGCAAAACTTTGTATGCCGGACGTTATCATAACAATTTCCTTTCCATCGTTACATGGGTTGGCTCGAAGCAATGCTTTTTATACAAAGAGCGCATCGGTACGTTCCCGGCATGAACCTTGCCGACAATATAAGCCGCCTTGCACTCTCTCGCATATTCTATGCTTTTTTCAAACAGGTCGTCTACAATTTGCATTCCTCGAATGCACTCATCCGCATAAATGGACTTGAAGTTGGCATAAACCTCTCCGGTCAGGCTGTTCTGCTTTTTCTCCATCCATACCCAGCCCACAATTTTACCGGATTCCGTGTCTTCTATCACGATCATTCCGCGTCGGTCTTTTGCTTTGGCTAATTTCTTGCAGTGGAACTCGAGGTCAGTAATAGCCTTTTCTCCGAATGAGATTTCAGAAATTTCAATTTCAAATTTTGCCACCGCTTCAAAGTCTTCCTCTTTTATTTCTCGCATATTGTACATGATTCCAAATATTGTTTTTCCGTTAACACCAATCTGTCCGGCATGATGCCATAAAAACTTATCCCTTCTTCGGAAATAAGAAGGTCTGTAGCTTTTCCAATCCCGCCTTGTGCTTTTGAGGATTGCTCTTTTTCAGCTTGGCAATGTTCTGTAATTTCCATTTTACGGACGGATAGCGGCTTAAATCTCCGGCACAGCATTTTTCCCAATCGGGTTCGCCGTTTTCAAATGACAGAAGAAATTCCCGGTCTGTTTCGGTCAGGCTGTCGTTTACCTGCTGAATGAGGTTATGCCTTGCCTCTTCATAATCCGAATAAGTGAATGGAGTATCGGACATTCCCTCAAACTGCTTTTCCAGTGCTTCCGTCTGGTCGATGGCGTTCGGCTGCAAAGATTCGATGACAGGCTTGTCGCTCCCCAACAGGCAAAGCATGAAGCCGTTCTTGACATCATGAAACGACGCCATTTCCATATACTTGCAATCGAACAGGTCCCGTGGGTGTTGGCGCTTAATGCCGCTGCAATTTTGCCCCCGTAAAGCTGCGAATAAGAAACTGTACGTGCTTTACAGGTCATATTGAACTCCGTTTCAGCCCGTTCGCACAGTTTCCTGTCCTCTGTCTCTCCGATGATACCCCGCTTTGTCCCGTTCACTTCGATTTTGACGGTCGCACCGTCCAAAGTACATTGTAATTTCCAGACATCATGCTTGTGGATCACTTTTATGCCCGGTATGGATTTTTCTATGTAGCTTTTCAAAGTTCGCAGATGGTTGTTGATTGCGTCCAGACTCTCGGCCCTTTCCTTTACGGGAATATAGGTGAGGTCTATATCGACTGAATAGCGAGGCATGTTTTTATGAAACAGGTTGATAGCCGTACCTCCATGCACAGCAAAATCTTTGATGCGGTACACGGACGGCATAATGCGTATCAACAATGCCACCTGTTTTTTATAGATGTCATTCATATTCGTTCAGTTCTTTAGGTACGGTTATTTTGTATTTGGAGATATAAATCCCGTTTTTTGACAGTTGCAATTTGGAGGTTCCCAGTCCTATTTTGGATGTATCAAGTGCCTCGAACCAATAGTGTCCCGCTTTTTCTGCCATATAAAGGAACATACGCTTTACTTTAAGGTTCTTGGTCGTTTCGAGCAGTTGCTGTAGCATTTCGGGACGCAGCGTTGTCAGTTGTTCCATCATATAGAACAAGTCCATATAGGAATATTGTTGCGGTGCAAGCAACAGACATTCCAAGAATGCCTGTTCAGGTGTAGAAACCAGCAGATCCACTTCGTATTTCACAATCGTTGCGGTCTGCGGTTCTGAAAAGGTATCGGTGGAAAACGGTTTTATCACCCTGTCGAAAACATCGTGGCGTATCCATTCCGGAACACGCTGTTTGCCGTGTGCCACCATCAGCAACGGTTTCCCCATAGGCACATAGTGGTTGAAGCCGAACAGTTCCAATGCAGAATGAGCTGCGACACGGAACGTCTTGCCCAATTGCCTGTTGTAGCAGGACAATGCGGCGTATGCCGACAGGCTGTCTCCCGTTCGGTACATGACTCCCTTTGACAGCATCTCAAGCCAGCCGGATTCCCGGTATCTTTTTATCAACTGGTCGGAATAACCGTTCCTTTTCAGCCATTCGGAGAATAACAATCCTTTGGGAGTGGCGGAAAGCAGCAGTTGGTTTATTTTGCTTTTTTGTTCTATATCCACAGTATATGATTTGTTTTCTTTTTCAACTGCAAAGGTAGCATTATTTTCCGTTCCAAAGGTCTTGAAAGTTGATTTTGTTTCGGTATAATATACTTTTTGTGTAGTATTGAATACCAAAACCAACTCCACAGGATTTTCCAAGATACCGGAAACGCCAAAACGCCTGCAATAATCGCGGAATCATTGCAGGCATTTTTTTACTTTCCCTCATATCGGAAACAGGTTTCTTATTTCGCCCCTCGTTTGTTCTGCACGTCCTTTATCATTTCTTTCACCTCCATTCCCACATTCACAAAATTCCGGTAAAGAATGCGTTCCCGTTCCTCTCTCGACTTGAACGTGTAGAACTTCGGCAGCGGTACATACGCCGCTTCCTCCTTCTTGATTTCCTTCATGTCGAAATCCGTCTTGCAGAAGAACTTCGAGGTCTTGAACTCCTCCGCTTCCTGCACGTTCATCGAGCCGCCTATGCCGGTTTTTGTTTGGATGAAGTCCCGTGCCGTCTGGCCGCAGATCCAGCCCGTCGGCATATCCGAGATTTTCGAGGCGGGTACGAGGCTGTCCATATTTTCGTTCAGATTGATGGAAGTCTTGTCCCGGTCTATCGTGACACCCTTCTTGATTTGCACCACCTTGCCGAAGATGTCGCTCGACAACCATTCCAGCGTTTCCTTGGCACGGGCCGAACCGCTCACCACGTTACCCACCGTCGTGATGATTTTCTGCATACCCACTTTCCCGTAATCCGCTTCGAGCTGCGGCAGTTCTTGGAAGCCGAGCGTCACGCTCACCTTGTTGCTTCGTGCCGTGCCGATCAGGCGGTCTATCTTGTGGAAGTACAGCGTCGGCAGCTCGTCCACGATAATGCTCACGGGGACATTTTTGCCCTGTCCCGTATTCACACGGGTAACGAGGCGGTTCAGGATAAGGGCGTTCAACGCTCCGATAATGCTTTCCATTTCCGGATCGTTCGCTATCAGCAGGTAGCTCGGATTCTTCGGGTCGCTCACTTTCAGGTCGAAGTCATCACCGTCACGGTGGAATATCCAGTAACTCTCTTTGGTCGCCAGACGAGAGGTATAGACGCGCAATGTACCGATCATACCTTCCAACTGTTCCATCGCGCGATTTTCAAAGCGGTCTGGAACGGACCGAGCAGCGGGGCAACCTCGTTGTCGGTCTCCAGTACCTCGAAGATGGTCTGGTAACTCTCGTTCAGGAACGACAGGATATGCGGCATATCCGAATACTTGCCTAACCAGTAGGCAGGTTCAACGATTTCCCCGCCCTCTTTGGCGCGTACCACACCCGTCGGTTTCCAGAATTTCGTCTCCGGGTCCTGCCGTTTTTCAGCGTACAATTTGTTTCCTTTGGCATCGTAAGGCTCGCGTTCATAGTTCACGAAAAAGTAGATGCAGGCGGCGAGGAAGTTCACAGCCGAAGTCTGGAAAACTGGTCGCTGCCGCCGCCTCCCTCTTTCTTGCCTTTTTGCAGGGATTCCAGCAGCGTTTCCGCCGTTTCGCTCGCCGCAGCGAGGTTGTTGATGTATTTTGCCTGAATTGGATTTACCCGGCGGCTGTACTCCACGTCCACGAAGTTAATCATATTGAATTGGCAGCCTTGGGGCAACTTTCCGAGCTTCTGGTTTTTCTTGTAGTGGTAGTACAGTTTCGTGGCCAGCGTCGGGAACTTGTAGTCATAGACCACCATCGCGAACCCCTTGGCCGAGTGCTGTCGGATAAACGGCTCGATGATACTGAATGTCTTGCCCGACCCCGGTGTTCCGACTACCCATGTTCCACGAAAACAGTTGGTTATATTGGTCCAGCCTTTACGGAACTTGCCCTTGTAGTAATATCGCATGGGGATATTCACGCTGTACGGAGTCTCTATCAGTTCCTCGCATTGCTCGAAACTTTCATTCTCGAAATTGAAACGATCCTTCATCAGTCCCTCTTTGAGGAACTTGGAGATGTTATCCAGTGCGACATGCACGAGGATAACCCCCGTGAGCGATACCGCCATATAGAGAATAATGTTCAGCGGCAGCGTGTAGAACCGCGTCTCCATCGGATGACCGAACAGCCATACGGACAGCACTAACAGGGCAAAGCCGCTCACGAGCGGGTACAAGACCTGCCGCCGGGCGTTGAATTCCAAATGTTTCTTGGCTCTGGTGCCGATACAGGTAATGCAGATCAGCAGCACCGTGGCGACCTTGCTGTACACGAGGTTGCCGTCGTTATAGATGGCCCACCGTTTGATACGTCCGTGAATGTCGCAGAGTATGCCGCCCCAGTGGTCCAGCATGGCCGGGTCGATGGCATACTCGAAAAACTCCATCAGTACGGAGACATACACCACCGCACGGAATATCCGGTAAAATCCCTGTAATTCCTTGCTCTCTTCCATTGCTATGTCAATTCTTTTTAATACCCCAGAGGACGTGGATGTGAGGCCATTGCATACGGTTATCAGCGGAAAGCTGGCAGACATGGGAAACTGCATATAGAGGTTTAAGCCCGTCATATATTGCAGAAGCCCGTACTTCCGCTGTAAACTTCTCAAGGAAAATCCGGACGGCATTGTCAGAGCCATAAGTCATGAAATCAATGAAATCTTCAATCAATTCTTCATTGACATAGCAGAGCTGACCTTGGAAAATATCATGGTAACGGCTGATACGGCCGTTCCATTCTGCCCGGATTTCTTCCCTGCGATTCTTTACGGAGGGAAACCTCTTGTAGCAGTCTATTCCATCGTCGAGGAATATGAAATTACCGGAAACGTCCTCTTGTTTAGGACATTTGCATCTTAACAGATACCCGAAGAATCCTTTGTCCGGATGTACTATATCCACATACTGTGGTGCTTGAAAATCTTTAATTCCGTTCATAATCATAAATTCAGTTGTTGATGGTTATAATGGGACGCACTTTATGCGCCTGTGTCTTGGGCGTTTCCTGCATGGTTCCGCTGGCTGTCGAGTAGAGCCATGCTTTGACTGTCTGCTGTCCTTCCACCTCCGTCGATGTCCAATACCAGCACTCGTCGGCCTCGGTCGGCAGCGGGTCGCCGCCGCATTTCTCGATAATCGGATTGATGACGGTCTGTGCCGAATACAGCAGACGCATCTGTGCCACCGAGGGGATATAGGCGCTCTGTCCGTATTTCCACAAGGCAAAAACGGCTTCAGCCATCGGCGAGGCCGTTTCTTCCGTATCGTACAGGGCGAACGTGTTCTCATTCCCGTCGTATGCAGCAATGTCCGCCGACGTACCCTGCTCGACACCGAGCTGTCGGCAAAACCTTCGGCGTCATGTCCCACAGATAGACGGCATAGCCGTTTCCTTCCGTTTCCCCGTCCGAATAGGTATGGAAGACGACGGCAATCGCCTGTTTCCCGGAATTTTCATACTCGCTGTACGGCACGGCCTTGCCGTCCACGCAGAGGACATGTCCGGGACGTACCGTCTTGTCGGGTTCTTCTATATGTGCGTCGCAGGCAGCCAATGCCCCGGTTATGAGGAGAACCGGCACTACCTGGCACGTTTTTCTGATAGTGTTCTGTTTCATCTTTCCCTTATTTTATAGGTAGTTTAATACCGAGGGCAACTCCTGTACGCAGCACATCGGCCCCCTTTATCATCACGTCTCCCTTGACTTGCCAGTATAGCGTCCAGCCCGCCCGCAACACATAGTTGTGCTCGTAGCCGAAATGCAGCCCGACAAGGAACTTCCTCGTATCGCTTCCGCCCGAAGCCCCGATACGGAGGCTTCCGTAATGGTTGCGTCCCCTCGTGACGCAGGGTTTGTAAGCCACGCCGAAGCCGTAGGTACGGTAATTCTGCCAGAAAGATTTCGGGCATACATGCTTGCAGGATTCGCACTCTGCCATTGCAGGTAGCCGTTGGCAAAGAACTCCCACGCATGGCGGTAGTTCATCTCGTGTTCGTAGGCCAGCGTCACGTCCAGCCCGTTCTTGTACAGCAGCCCCGCTCCGAGCGAAAGGCGGCCGCTGCCCCGTTGTGCATTCGCGCCGACGGCGAGGCACATGCAGGCAATCGTCAGGATAATCGTCTTTCTCATTGTCATTCCTCCTCCAGCAATGCCGTGCTGAACGAATCGGCCGACAGCACGTCCTCATAGTCGATATTCAGGCTGATAGCACGCCCGCTGATTTGTTTCTCCGTCATCTCGATGGTCAGTACCTTGTCGTTCGGGAACGTCATTTTCCTGACCACGACCACATTCCGGTAGCCGTGCCGGAACGTCTTGCCCGTCTCCAGCACCAGTTCCGGGACCAGTTCGATGACTTGCGCATTAGTCGCTTTGGTCAGTTTCTTGTCCGCCAGCTTCACCCGTATCTCGTCAATGTCGAAACGTATGTTCGTCCGGTTCTCTATTGAGAAGTCGATGAAGAAATACTCTCCCACGGTGTAGATGTTGTTCAACCGCATGGTCATGCGGTGTGCCTTGGTGGCGACGTTGCGGATCTTCGCGGGCGAGTTCCAGATACGCCGGGCGAAGCGTGTCATCTCCACGGTGGACATCGAGACCGCCGGGTTGTGGTAGGCGTTTCGTTCCTGCAACTGGATTTCCTTGTCAGTTACCGCCTCCCGCACCCGTGTGGTGTAGAGCAGTGCATACTGCGTGCGGTAGCGTTCCGTTACGATGGTCACTATGGCCAGCACCTCGCCGTCCTCGTGTCCGCCCTCTTTCGGTTTCAGGCGGACGATGTTATCTATCGGCTGGTCACCGACAACCTTATCGGTGGAGATGTCCACGAAGCGTACCGGTTCCGAGGCCGTGATGACCGTCGTTACCTGTTCATTTACCGTAAGTTGTTCCATCTCCTCGTAGGTTCGTTGTGCCTGTACATTCGGCGTTCCCAGCAGTCCTGCCGCCAGAAGAAATGCCGTTACGATTCCTTTTTTGTCCATGTCATTGATTTATTGATTTTGTTTTTCTTCCCTTATCTCTTTTTCCTCTTGTGCTTTGTTCCTGCATTCCAGTTCCTCCTGAATCCGCCGTTCGGCAATCTCGCAGTACACCTGTTCGATTTCAAATCCGATGTAGTGTCGTCCCGTGCGGATAGCGGCCACGGCGGTTGTGCCTGACCCGATACAGTTGTCCAGTACAACATCGCCTTCGTCGGTGTAGGTCCGTATCAGGTACTCCATCAACGCCACGGGCTTTTGTGTCGGGTGGTAGAACGCGCCTTTCTTGTGTTCCTTCGGCATGAAGATGACCGAGGTCGGATATTTGTCATCGGCTATGCGTACCGGTGAGAGTTTCATCGTTCCGTAACAACGGTTGGTAAATCCCTCCGTTTTACGCCTCCCGTGATTTCTCCGTTCCGGAGGACACGGTGTCATCTGCGGATGATAGACCGGCTGTTTTTTATAGAATACCAGAATATCCTCGTGCTGCCGGAGCGGCATACGTTTGGCATTGAGATGTCCCGTCACCCGATCTTTCTGCCACACGAGGTTGTACCGCCATAGCCGGGGTTGCGACAGCATGAGCCATGCGGAGAAAAGCCCCTGTCCGAACAGGATAATGGGGCTGTCCGGTTGGTAATCCGCCGGTATTGCTCCCACAAGGCTGCGAACGGTATCTGGCGGTCCCAGTTCACCGACGGATTGCTGCGATTTAACACCCCGTAAGGCAGGTCGGCGATTATGGCGTCCACGCTACTATCCGCTATCTGTTTCATGCCCTCCATGCAGTCCATAAGGTAAATGCGATCCGTCTCTATCATATTGCGTCTGTTTTCAGTTCTACAATTTGTCGGGCGCTCATCCAGGTACAGCGTTCCGTCCGGGTTTTCCGGATTTCACACTCCCAGAGGGTATTCTTCTCCACATGTTTGAAATTGACCGCACCGTCTCTCGGCCCGTAAAAACCGGTATGCTTCTGGAAGGCGAATAAGGCAATCCTCCGCCCGTCTTCTGCCTGAAAGTTGCATATCAGGGCGAATCGTACCCCTTTGTGCCACCATTCGGTACTTACGAGCTTCCCAACGAATGTTTCGGCTTATCGGGAGCGATGTAGTCCTCGTAATAGAAGCCGTCCGTTCCCTTATGAAGTTTTGATATGTCTGATTCCATTGTCACTGCCCTTTTAGTTCCTGTTTTCCCGTCCGTTCACCAGATACACAAACGTCCCGTATTTCAGCTTCACCTTGTTTTTCTTGATAGCCTTGCTGATGGCGTTACTCGTTTTCTGGTAGGCATTGTTCACCGCCTGCATACCCCATTGGGCGAGGCTGTTACCGTATCCGCTGGTATTCATGTTCATGCTGCCCGACATGGCACTGCTCGCCACATCCTTGCTTGTCTCGCGGAACTGGCTGATGGGTACGTAAAGTCCTTCCAGCCCGTCCGTATCGTAGATTGACAAGCTGACCTTGACCAGTTCGTCCTCCACCAATATGCTGTTGATGCTTCCTTTTACACGTCCGGAAGAGAAACCGCTGACTGTGGCATACAGGTAAGTACCACGCCTGACCACGCTCTCGTTGATTTCGATGTCGTCCAGCAGGCGCAGCCGCACACGCGAGCCGTCCACGGCCTTGATGTTCTCGTCGATGATCGCCTTGATGAGTTTCGGTTCCCGAGCGTCTTTCGCCAGTGTGTTGAAGTAGTCCGAAGCCGTCTTTACCTTCTTCACCACCTCGCTTGCCTTGTCCGTCTCCGCAGGAGCTTTGACCGAACGGCTTTCCTCGTCGATGGTTCCCTTGGCCTGCGTCATCGTGTCCGGCGGAGCCGCCGTTGCGGTGCTGTCCGTTTCGGACGGCATGACCTCCCGTTGTCCTCTCAACCTCGCTTCGGCGAGTGCTTTTTCCAGTTCTGCGAGAGCCTCCTGTTCCCGCCTCTTGGCATCGGCCGCTTCCGCTGCCAGATCATTTTCCTTTTCCTGCCGGTCAAGCAGGGCGATGTCCTCTTCGGTGTACTGCGATTCATATTCCTCTTGGTTATTGTCCGGTTCGTCCCGCTCGATGTTGTCCACAGCGGAATAATCTTGTATCTTGCCCCATGATTTGGCCATGTTCTCATACTTGCTGCCGATACCGTCGCCACCCTTGATTTGGGCGTCCGGCAATTCGGGATTCAGGAACTCGGTCGTCTGGAGTGTCTTATCCTGTACCTCGACCTTCTCGGTATGGAACAGGTCGAAAAAGAAGTACGACGTGCCGAGAAGGGGAATATAGAGGATAGCCGGAAGCATATACTTTGGCTGCCTGAAATTAATTCTCTTGAAGATATTGTTCATTGTTTCCCTTTAATTGAGTTGCACATACTTGCTTATAGTTCTCTCAAACGGCATATTCATAAGCCTGCCGTTCTATTCCGGCCTTTCCGTACCACTTTCCTTCGTATCGAATCTTCGTACATGCGGTACGGAAAGCATCTTATGCCGTTCCCGGAGCACGGAATCCTGCATCTCCGTGGCCGTCCGGCGGGTCGGATGATGGCGGTACACCACCGTCAGGCGGTAAATATTCCATGTCAGCCCGCAGATGGCGAAGCCAAATACGATGACGAGAAACAGCGTCCGGTGCATGTTGGCGAAGCCCTGCACCTTGGCCGCAGCCTTGTCGATGCGTGTTGCCTTGGCGAAACGCCGTCCGGCATCTATGTCACGCTCGTAGCGTTCCTTGTATTTCGGGTCGTTCCTGTCCGGCATTTTTTCACCGAACAGCATACGTCTGAATCCTTTGATATTCATAGGGCTGATGGTGTTAATAGTTGCTTTTCGTCTTTTGCTCGATGTCCTTGTTCAGCAGTGTGCGCCAGTTCACGATGAGCAGCCCGTGCGGGTTGTTCTCCGTCCGGGGTACACGCTTGAGCTGTCCCGCCGTAACCAGTTCGCGCATCAGGATATTGCTGCGCCGTTCGATACGCTGCCGTCCGTAGTAGGTAAACTCCATCTTCTCCTTGTTGAAGGCGATACTGTCGCAGAAAATCGAAAAGACGGCGCTCGTTCCCAAGATGTTCGAGTAGAAACCTTTTTCCTTGAGCGTGTTGTACTGTGCCAAGCCCGTTTCGTCCACTAAGTACATCGCTTTCTCCATCGTGTAGCGGATGTACTTGTCGTCAGGGGCAAGCGTGAAAAAGTAGTGGTGGAACATCTCTACATGGCTCTTGGCTTCCACGTCGAGCGTTTCCTCCATCGTCGTGCGGCGTACCAGTATGGGCACGTTGCCGTCCAGCACATACACCTTCTTTTGAGCGTCCGTAACCATCATGCGGGCCGTCCAGATACTCGACATGCTGATGATGACGCACCCCACGAGAAAGGCGGTGCAGATAATTCCGACCAGTTTGATTTTGTTCTCTAAATTCTTGATGACCATTTTGTTTGAATATTTATCGTTACTTTGTTATCTCATTACCGTACCCATTGCGCCCGTCGCCGTCATTTTGGCCTGCTGCGCCACGCCCTCACCGAAGTTTCGGGTCGAGAACGCCGTATCGCCCTCCGGTATCATCCATGCCGCAAGGTCGGGAACGAGGTTCAGGCATTTCAGGGCCACGATGCTTGCCGCCATCAGGTAGCCGGCGGAGAAGAAGCTGTTTTGCAGGTAAGCCGCCATCGTCTGCTCGCTCGCCGTGATTGCCGTCAGGTTCTCCACCTGTATGCACAGCACGATGTCGAACAGCAGCAGCACGTAGAAGCCCACGAAGTAGAGCATCGCCCCGTAGAAATGCACCGTCAGATACCTCGTGAGCCACTTCGCCCACGCACCTTCCCATTTGGCAGGAGCGAGAACGCCCACTGTATAGGGCCGAAGATGGTGAGCATTCCCAAAAGAATTTGCTGACAATAGATGGTAACCCACCAACCGATTCTGAATACTACAAGGGCTATCAGCATGATGATTTTGTCAATCCCCACGATTACCCCCGAAGTCAGCGAGGTGAACCACAGCTTCGCCGCATCCTTCTCCATGTTCGTTACCTCGTCCACACCTGTCTGTTCCATCGTTGCCTCGATAAGGTTTGGGTCCGACGTACCCGTATGGGCGACATCGGCCTGTGCCTGCAGGGCAGTGTACATCGTGTCGCGCACGTAAATCAACTCCTGCACTTCCTCGAACTTGTCCGAGATTTGCGAGGCTTCGGCCTCGTACAGGTCATGTGTGTACGAACGACGCAGTTCGGGATATAGGAGAGGAAATCTAAAAAGCACCAGTTGCTCCCGCTGTTTGCCATGCCCGTGTCTGCCGGAGGATACCACCAGCAGAGGATAAGCGACACGGCCAGCGGTCTGAAGAGCTTCATCACGTCCAAAGGCTCGTGCTTGACCATCATTTTGTACGCCATGCCTGCCGCCATGATGATGGCGAATAGGGCGGCCAGTGCCATGCACATTTGAAGAATCCACCAGAAGGGACCTTGCGAGCCGGTAAAGGTCGCATCGGTCAGAAACTCGTTGGTCTGAAAAATCACGTCGTCGATTTCCTCTTCCAAGAGGTCGATACCGAAATCCGAAAGAATATTTCCGTCTGCCATACGTTGTGTGTTTTTAGTTCTTTCTGTTTACCGTCTCGTCTCCGTCTCCCGTATCAGTTTCGCCGCCCGATTGCGCCCCTCGCACGGCGGAACGCGATTCGTTCCACCGGCCCATCGCCTCGCGGACGATACCGCCCTTGTCCAGTCTCCGGTCGGCGGTTGCATTCAGCAGCCCGTTCGCAACCGTGGCGTTCTGTCTTCGGGCAAGGTAGCCGACCAGAATCTCGTTCTGCCGTACCACGTCCTCGTAGATTCGCAGGTACTCTTTCTTCCGTTGTGCGTTGGGCATGTAGGCGTCCTTCGTAGCGTCAATGGCGCACTGGTAGACGTGGTAGTATTCCGTCCACCGCTCCCTGTCGTCCGTTGTGCCCCCGGCAAGGGGGATGCGGTCGATGTTGCGCTGAAGCCGTTCCATTTGAGCGTTTATCTTATCGCCCTCGGCCAGCCACGCGAGGTCAATCTGCCGGTCGGCTACATTCAGTGCCTCGATTTCGGCCCGCTTGACCAGTGCCGAGTCGATGGCTTCCGCCTCGTCTGTCTGGTTGTACAGGTTCACACCCGCCAGCGTGCGGAACGACAGTTTGTTCTTGCTTGCCGCCGACTTCTTGTACTTGTTGTGCAGCAGCGTGTAATAAAGTTCGGGCGACAGAGCGCCCGTACCGGTTTCCATAACCGTAATCTGGTTCTGTTTCGGCGAGTCATGGTTGTAAGTAACCGACTGCGCCTTGACACCGCTCGTTGCAACTGCTGCAACCGCCATGAGTAAGAGAGTTCTGTTCATATTAATTTCCGGTTATTCATTATTTTACAGTTATTTATATCGTATAGTCATACTTTTTTTGAGCTTCCTTTACTGTCATAAATATTGGTATTCATTCCTGACTCGTTTCTCTCCTTGCGAGAAATATGTCTCGTCTTTTTCAATGCAAATACATTTTCTATTCGTATAGATACAGGCAATTGCGGTGCTCATGCTCCCCGAAGCAAAATCAAGGACAGTATCTCCTTCCTTTGTGTATGTTTTTATCAGATACTCCAATAATGCAATCGGCTTTTGGTTGACATGAATCGTTTTGCCTTCCGATTCCGCTGTTTTGAAGTATATCACACTTCGTGGATATCTTGTCCCTTTGTTTTCATGCCTGAATGTAGGATTGGGTACATTGTTTATCCCTGTCCAATTGCTTCCTCTCTTCGTGCGGTTCCCGTAAGGCTCGCCTTCCTCCATGATTGGATAATAAGGGGTTCTGCCTTTGCCAAAGACACTTATTAGCTCATGTGCTTTTAGAGGTTGTTTTTTAGCGAGAAGAAAATTGCTTGCTTTTGACTTTTCCCAAACCCAGTCATATTTAAATTCATCTAAATTGCCGCAGCGTAGAAAGCTGCTGAACGGTTCGCTGCCAAATAAGACCGTAGGTGCATTTTCTTTCCTGACTCTCCTGATCTCTTTCCACATTTCCGGGAATGGTATTATTTTATCCCACTGTGAAGCTGTAATTCCAAAAGGGGGATCGCATAAAACCAAATCAATGCTTGATTCCGGAAGAAAAGGCATCACTTCAAGACAATCGGCCTTATATAACGTAATGTCTTTTGCAAAAACAATCTTTTCCATTGCATCAATCTGAATGTCTTTTTATCCCTTGGTATAATCCCAATAGGCTTGTTTGTACTAAAAATTCTTTCTCTGTTTTTATTTCCCGATGTCGATGGCATGGAAGTCAAACTCTAACCTGTAGATAGTTTGCCTTCTTTCCCTTTTATCGTTCGTTAATAATCCAGCCGTCCCGCTTTGCGCCATCGTCCGAAAGCCCCGTCGATAATCTCCTTGACCTTGGGACGGTAAATCTTCGCTTTCCAGTAACCGATGCGCACCTGTATGTACCGCCACGTCTCGATATACGCCCGGTTCAGGTGCCGCTCGATGTCGTCCAGCGACGTGTTCACCGCTTCCAGCACCATCAGCAGGTCGGAGGTCGAACATTCTGCCGCCCCTGTGGCATACAGCACGAGGTCACTGACCGATTTGTAAAGCTGTTTCCCGTCATCGGCGATGTCCCGTATTGCCTTTTCGTTGATGGCCAGTATCACGGCATCGCCGGGGTCGATGCGCCCCCGTTTCACGATTCTATCGTTGAAGTCCTCCAGCAGTCTCTTGTAATCGCCGATACGGTCGCTGACCGCCGTATAGGTGCTTTTCACGTTCAGCACCGTCCGCAAGGACTGGTACATCACGTCGATGACGTCGAAGGCACGGGTGTAGCGGTCCAAGTCCACATTCAGTTCCTTGTACTCGCCGACCTCTTTGCGGCTGTACTCGTGCAGCAGCTTGTTGCTGTATTCCAGCGTACTGCGGGCCAGCAGCAGGCTGCGTTGCTTCTTGTGGTCGTTGATGTAGGCTTCTACCGACACGATGTCGAACGTCCATTGCGCTTGGCAATGCCGGGCAGGAGAGCCAGCAGCACGACTGCCATCAGCAGGGCACGTTTCATGGCCGCACCTCCTTTCCGCTGCCTTTGCCGTTCCTGCCGTTTCCGCTCCGCAGGTTCCGCGCATTCTCCACCCAGCGTTCGTGGCATTCCTCCACGAGCGTCAGCCTGCGTCCCTCGTCCATATCCAATTCGGGCAGCACGTCCTTCAGCACGTCGATGATGCTCCGTTTGTAGTGCATCATCTTCTCCAGTGACACGAGGTCGGCATATATCATCGTAATCCGGGAATCCACTTCCCGTGCGATTTCGAGCCGGTCGCTTGACCACAGCAGATGGTACACCTCCCCGGTCGGAGTCTCTTCCAATGGTGGGGTACGGGCATATTCCGTCGTGATCTTGCACGAAGGATGCTCTCGTGCAATCTCCGCAATACGGTCGTTCACCAGTTCGTTTTCTCCGCGTCCGACAGGTTAGGGTCGAGCGTCAGCACGTCGGCCACATACGTGTCGGTGTATTCCGTGGTCAGTTCCCAACTGATCTGCACGATGGCACGGTGTATCTTGATACCGAGGAAATATTTCGGTTTGCGGGCTATCGAGACCGTCGCCTTGAACGTGATGACCCCGTTGATGTTCGGCATGGTCGCCTTACGGACATAGGTGTAGCCGTTCCACGCCCCGCCGTCCTGCCACGACAGGCTGTAAGCCGTCTTGCAGTCCTGCATGATGGCCGGTATGCGGTAATAGTCGTCTGTTGCCACATCGTTATCGCCCGCCGCCTCGGTTTTCGCGTCGGTGTATTCCCGTTGTTTCTTCTGCCATTCGGACAGCTCGCTTTTCAGGCGGTCTATCTGTGTCTTGTTCGCGTTGTACTGCTGCCGGTACACCGCCGCATCTTCCACGCTTGCCTCGGCGATTTTTTTCAGCAGGTCGGCATTCTCGCTCTCCAACGCGTTGATTTGCGACTGGATGGCGGCTACCTGATTCTCTGCCTCCTGCAGCATGGCGTCCAGCTCGGACAAGTCCAGTTCGTTCTCCGTAACCGTGGTCTGCATGGCACACTCCTTTGAATGGGCGTTCAGGGATTTGCCGCACGTTCGGCACTTGTACTGCGTCGTGCCCTGACCGAGCGTAGCCCCGTCCGAACAGGTTACACTGATGGTCACGCTCTCGCAGCCTTGCAATTTCGCGGCGTCCGTCGCCTGATAATAGTTCCGCGCGTCAGAAGCTATATAATAGGTATAACCTTCCTCGTTGTCGTTGAACTCCGAGAGTCGGGCGTTAAGCCCGGCTTTGAACGTGTTCAGGTCCATCGAGTAGGAATCGAACACCTCTTCATAGACGACCTCTTCCCGGTTCCAGCTTTTCTTCACATGGATTTCGTAGGCGTATGCCTTCTTCGTCTGTTTGCCGCCCCGGCTGATGATATAGCCGTTCTGCCAGTAGTTGATACTATAGGTATAGCCGTCATTCTGGTTGTTGAGCTGCTGTACCCGGCTTCTCGACCAACCGGCGTACCGTTCCGAATTGGCGAGCGCCTGCTCCCGTTGCGAGGCATTGGGATAAAAGTCGGGATCGGTTGTCTCGAAACGCGTCCATTCGCCGCCGTTCAGTATGCTGTTATCGTCCGTCGGCGGGTAGTAGTCGCACAAGGCGATACTCCCTTGCTCACGCCGGGCGATATACCACCGTTGCGTGTAGTAGTTTCCCGCCGTCTCGTCCAGATAGTCCGTCATCCAGGAGGTAAGGTCGTAGTTGCTGAAATCGAACAGTCCCGCCACGTTGTCCTCACCGCCCACCATGTCAATCAGCAGGCCGCCGAGGTCATGCTCCGCCTGCTCGAAGAGCGCACCGTAATGGTCATACAGGTCGATGACCTTGCTGACCCTGCCGCCCATCAGCTCATGGAACGAACTGGTTTGCAACAGGGCGTCACCAATGTTCCCGATACCTGCCGAGGCGAGACCGACACCCATGTTGTAGAGGTTGTCGATGTCGTGTTGCAGGTTCTCCTTGGTGAAATTGCCCGGCACGCTGGCGATGTCGTCCAGCATGTGCTGCCAGTCGATGTCGCCTATCTCCGAGAGTTTCAACAGAGGGGCGATGTTCCGGTTGATTTCCAGAAACACGATGTCCGAAAAGCCCAACGTGCTGTTCGTCACTACACTCTCGAACTGCATACACAGGCTTTTCGTTTCGTCGCAGATTTTCATCAGGTAGCTGCCCCAGTAGATAGCCGTTTGCGGTGAGCGGAGCATCAGTTTCGCCACCACCCATATCTTGGGTATGATCTTCTCCGAGACCATGCGGTAAATGCGGCGGTAGTAGTAGTTCTCCGTACTGCTGTTCCAGATACCGAGGTCGGAAAAGGCTTTATGCTCCAAGAACTTGGAGGCAAAAATCCCCGCCGTGGCCACTTCCGCCGCATTGTAGTGCTTGAGTATGTCATCGACCTGCTCCCGGTAATAGCTTTCCGCCACGGCTTCCGTACCGAAAGCGGTAGCCATTGCCGCCACGGTACGCGCATCGTAGTTCACGCTGTAATACTGCGCGTGGATGTGCTGTACGACAACGAGCGACAGGAGCATAAGGATAAGTGACAGCCGTTTCATCATGGATTCCTCCCCGGTTAAAAACAGCCCCCGTCAACGGCGCGTCATGCCTCTTAGTGCACGTATCAGTTCGTCGGCCTCATATACGGCGGAATTTGCCACCAGACGGTGGTGTATGAATACCTCCTTGGCTATCTCGTACCTGCGTTGTTCCCACTTCGCCTCTTCTTCCTCGTCCTGCACGGAATTTCCGATACCGGCGTATTCGTCCAGTTCCTTACCGGGCATTCCCAACCGGAGATTGTACCTTTCCAGAACATCCTCTATTTCCTCGATGCTTTTTCTTCCCATGTCGCGTACCCTTACCAAGTCCTTTCCGGGCCATTGGCACAAATCCCGGATGGTTTTGATGTCGAACTCACGGAATATCCGTTGGATACGGGCTTCATATTTGCTCCCGAACTCAAGTGTCTTCACACTTTGGCTGATGTCTATCTTTTCCATTTTCTGTAATTGATGATTTGATTGTTATTGTTTTACATGAAGGTTCAATATCCGCCCGGCCTCGTTGACCTTTTGGGCGAACGGCAGGGATTTTCCGATACCGCTGGCGTTCCAATCCCGACAGTACGCTCGATAGCTTCCTGATGGCTGCACCGCAATTCCCGCTTGTAGAGTTTCAGGCTTCTTTCTCCGCCCGCTCGGTGGTGTAGGTCATGTAACACTCTCTTGGTTCTTCCACGCCGTACACGCCGCTGGTCGTCCCCCGGCGGATGAACACCTCTCGGAAGAAGCTGCGCCCTTCCTTGTTTTCCAGCCGGTTGATGGTGAATATCTTTTTGCAGTCCACGTCGGTAAGTCCGAGAATAGCCTTGATTTCATCGAACCGCTCGCGGAACTTGCTCTGGTCAAGCAGCATCACCACGTCGGAGTTGTTGATGATGGCTTCCTTGACGATAGGGCTGCCGATGATGTCCTGTATCTCCTGCGTCACCACGCCGACCGAGGCCCAGAACTTACGGGCCGTCTTGTACATAAACTTGATGTATTCGGCCATGAGCGGGCTGGCAATGGCCTTCCACGCTTCCTCTATGACCAGGACTTTGCGGTTCTTCTTGATACGCATCTTCTGTAAGAATACATCCATGATAATCAGTGTGACAAGAGGGAACAGGAGAGGATCATCCTTTATACTGTCAATTTCGAAGACGATGAACGTCTCATCGAACAATGAACTGTCCATGTTCTCGTTCAGCGTCTTTTCATGATTGCCGCCCCGATAGAAGTCCTTCATCATGTAACGGTACGTCGATATGTCGATGCCCGAAATATGGTTTTCGGCACAGATGTCGGGGATGCGCTGCACGGAAATTCATAGAACGAGTTGAACGACAGCTCTTCCACTTTCAACTCCTTACGGCGGCGTTCCATCTCGTCGATCATGCGCTCGATACGCCCGGTCCGCTCTCCTTCGTCCTCGTCCTGCTTCTCGGCATGGTTACGGTCGTCGATGAGCAGCCCCTTACGCAAATCCTCCCGTTGCAGGGGTGTGAAGCCGTCGAACCCATTGAAATAAGTGTCGTAATACTCCGTGATGACCTGTTCTATCAGGCGGTCCTCTGTCTTTGTGACCGTACCCTGCGAGCCTTTCCAGATGAGCAGCACGAGGTTTTTCAGGAAGCCCGTCTTCTCCACATTCATTTCCGCCCGATTGATGCGGAATGGGTTCATCGTAATCGGTCTTTCCTCGGTATAGGAAATGTACTTGCCGCCGAGGTATTCGCAAAGTCCCTCGTAGCTGTTACCCGTATCGACCATCACCACGTCCGTTCCTTGCTCGTACAACTGGCGCACGACAGAGTTCATGTGGAAGCTCTTGCCGCTGCCCGAAGGACCGAGACAGAAAAAGTTCGAGTTGTCCGTCAGCTTGTTTTTCCCCTCCTTTCCCGTGATGTCGATAGCCACCGGCACGCTTGGCGGTCTGTGTAGTAGATTTTCAGCGGTGTCTCCTCGCTGTGCTGTATGTGCTCCTTATACATCAGACACATCGCCGCGTCACCCAGCGTCAGGAAGCGGTCATAGTCCTCGTTCATGCCGTAACAGTTACCCGGAAACGAGTTCACGAACAGTTCCAGTTGGTTGTACGCCCTTTTGGAAATATGGATACCCATACGTCCGAAAGCATTCTCCAAGTGGTTCGTGCATTTTTGCAGGTCCGTATCGGCCGGTACGGCGACGATCAGGTTGAAATGGGTGTACACGAGCTGCTTGCTTTCCCGCGCGATGACCTCCTGCACCCGCTTGATGTCCTCCACGGCCATCTGGTTGCTCGGATTGGGAATACTGGCGTGCCGGTTCTTCTTTTTGTCCAGCAGGGCCAGTTCCCTTTTCTGGTTGGGCAGGAAGACAATCTGGTTATAGACGACCGTCTCCGCATTCGGAATGTTGTCGATGGCAGCCAGCAGGTCCACGGGCATATCCGTGTTATTGACCTCTATATTGGTGTAAGGCCGTATCAGTGAGGGCAGTGCGGCACAGTCCACATCGACAAGGCTATATACTTGCAGCGTTTGTCGCCCATCGAGACCGTTTCGTCGTCCGCCTTGAAGTTGGTCATCGACACGATCCGCTCCTTGAAGTTCATGGCGAAATAGCGGTCCACGTATTCGCTCGCTTCGGCTTTGTTCAGGAACCTGGCCTGTACCCCGGCATCGTGCAGCTGGTCATGCACTTTGCGTATCTTGACCAGAAAGTCGCGCCACTTCTTGTTGTCGAACGAGAACAGGCGGCTCTTCTTCGCCTCCTGCGTGATGGTCAGGTAACACACGCTGTCCGTATAGTTACGCCCCTTGAAGTAACGGAAGTAGGCCGATGAGAGGAACTCGTGTTTGTCCCCCGTCTCGTTCTCGAACTGTTTCCGGATGAAGATGTCCTGTTTGTGCAGGGCATATCCTTCGCCGAGCGTCTGCGCGAGGGCGGTGAAAAGGTGCGTGAACTCGTAGTAGCTGTCGATGTTCGCACAGTATTTCTGCACGGGATTCTCTATTTTCAGGATGGCTGAATATTCGCCCGTCTTGGTGTACAGCACGCCCACGCCGTTCGTATCTTCCACAGAAAAATAGATGTCCTGAAAGATACGCTTACGCTTGCCTCCGGTACCGAACGCATAGACCGACAGGGCCATGCCGGCACACAAGGCGATAAAAAGTAGAATGATGTACAAGGTCATTTCAAAATACAATAAAAAAGGCCGGTCCACCCGGATTTCAGGCGGCCGGCCCGCGTTCAACATTCAACAAGACCACACGTTGCCCGTGATGGTTTTTCTTTTCTTCTCACAGTTTCTTCGAGTGGGCGTAGATATACACTCCGCGACCGTCTTTCTTGGTATGCAGCCCTTTCCGCTGTTTGAGCATGATAAGCGCAATACCCGTCGAGACGACCGCAACCAGCACGACCAGTCCGGCCACGAAACCCACGAGGCAGTAGGCGATGATAAATCCGACGATGCTCCGCCGGCAACGCCCGCCGCCCAGTAGATGTAGCGTCCCTGAATACCCATGAACTCCAAAGGCCGTTGCAGGCCCTTGAACAGCGGGTAGTCGGGATAGCGTTCGTCCTTGCCTTTCATCGTGCGGGAGGGTTATGCGCCGATACCGAAGAACATCGGAAGTGCTTGTGCGGCAGCGATTAAGAAAATACATGCGCCAACGATCATCATAATCTTTTTCTTCACGTCCTGTTCCTCGTTGTTCATGGCGATGTACACCGAGATAGCGCCTACGATAGCCACTACACCGGCAATGGCGTAACACAGTTTGACCATGACGGGGACGTACTTGGCGATTTCCTCCGTCACGGTCGCCAGTGCGGTCGTACCGGCGGAGTAATCGCCTGCGGAGTTTTGGGCCATGACGGCCGTCGTGCCACACAGCAACATCAGTGTGAGCATCTGTACCTTTTTAGCAGAAAACATTCTTTTCATTTGTCTTTTTGTTTTTTGAAACATGATTATTTATTTTAGGGTAAGTATTGCAGTTCTTTCGAATCGTTATGGCGGCACCTCATTCCTGCATCCCGTTTCTATATGCGATAGCCGAAAAAGGCAGGAAAGACAAGGAAGGCACCGATCAGGAACAGGCACGCGCCCACAAGCGTTACGACGGACTTGGTAATACCGTCCTCGCCCGTGTTCATCTTTACGTAAATCTGGAATCCGGACACAATCACACAAATCCCGGCGATGGCACAACAGAGAGCTTGGACGTAGAACATCATCGTTACCACGTAGTCGTGCATCGTCGCCAGCGCATCCGCCCCCAACTGTAATTCACGCTGCCACTTTTCGCCAGAGCCGAACAGGGGATGATGGAACAAAGCGCACATAGTATCTTCTTCGTTTTCGACATCTTACAGCTTATCTTTGACCGGTCTCCATTTCAGGCTGGGACGGTTGTCCAAGCGTCCTTTGGAAATCATTGCCTTATACATCTCTTCGTCGGTAAAGCCGTCGGACAGGTAGGGTGCGACCTTTTCCATCTGTGCCTCTGCCTTGCTTTCAGCCGTTCGAGCCGATCCTTGGCTGTTCCATCTTTTTTCCCGGTGTCGCCGTTTTGGGCGGCAGGCGAAGCGGCAGGTACAGTCTCCGTGCCGTATGTTTCATTTCCGATTTTGAACCCGGTCTCGTTCTCCGAAACCTCGACACTCTCTTCCGTGGAATCCATCGGACCGAGGTCGAAAACTTCCTCGTCAGTCTTCTCCGTTCCCTTCTTTCCATACAGGTCACGGATGATATTGACCGCGAAATAGACGATGTACAGCACCGTCAGTACAAGGGCGAATATAAAGTATGAACCCATCTGTTTTTAAGTATGAAATTAAACTTTAATTGAACTTTGAAAGTACGGTTGCAAAGAAAAATATTATATTTGATGTAACAAAAACTCTTTATATCAAACAGTATTTTATTACATAGAAATAAGTTTGAAACACTAAAATTGAACTTTAATTTCATACTTTGAGGTATCGAAGCAGAAAAATCGGGCATAAAAAAAGCCTCCGGGAGGAGAGCTTTCAAGGGAAAGGGTAACGATGATGCCTTACCGTTTCTTTCCGCGTAGGTAATCGTTCAGGTCCTTGTATTCGCGATAACGGGGTGCTTCGTTGCGTACACGCCCGCCATACATGCCGGCGATGGTCTCTTCCGTTTTCTGCCTGCGAGATCATTGTCGAGATAACAGTGGATTTCCTCGTACACCTGCAAGTGTTCCAATGCTTTTTCAGGTTGTTCACCGAGTTCATCACGAGGTAATCACAAGGTGCGTCGATGCAGACCGTATCATCACCCGCCTGTTTCAGCGTCAGGTAAGAGAGAAAATCCATGAAGCCCTCGAACACGCAAACACGGTTCTGTGTTTCACCATGAGATTGCCTGATGACAGAGATGTCCTTACACCGGATACAGCCCTTATAATAAGGATTGCGCACCTCGTACCCGCCCGCCGCGTTGCCGAAGGCAAGAGCGAAGTAGCGCCGTTTACGTAATTCATAATGGACCTCCCGGCAGAACATGCGGCCGATGTCCCCGTCGATTCCACGGGAATGAAGGTACGAGAGTAGCGCATGGTGCTGCAACGGCACGACGAGCACGTCCTTCATGTCAGCTTCGACGGGACGGGGTGTTGTCCCCGGAATCCGCACTCTTTGTATCGGGGCAGCATTTTCATGTCTCCCGATACAGGCAAGCACTTCGCTCACGCTGTTCGTCCGGTACAGGTATTTGCCCAGTTCCACAAGGTCGCCGCCCGTCGCTGCGCCAAAGTCATACCATTCGTTGAGCCGGTCGTTGACCTTGAACGACGGAGTGCGTTCATCGCGCAGCGTGACAGATTACCAGTATTGTTTTGATATCACACTCTGGGATGGTAGCCGAGACTGGCGAGATAGTCCACGATACGCAGTTGTTTTGCTTCCGCTATGGTCATGTCATTTTCTTTTCACTTGTTTTCAAAAAACAGTTTACTTTGGTTTTTCTCCTATATATACCCGGACCAAAGTAAACTAAATTATTTTTCACCTTCCGCTTCCTCGCATTCTTCGTCGAAAAGCAGGGCTTCGGTCGGGGTCACATCGTAATAAAAGAGCTTGTCCCGTTTGACGATCAGCTTCAGGTTTTCCGTCAGGTATTGCAGCAGTTTTATCATGACGCTGCGTCCCCGTTTGAACCGATAGCCTCATAGGAAGCCATGAGGCCTGCAGCACGTTCTCGAAACCTTTGATGGGCCTGTCCCCGAAAGCGGCGGAAAGTGCCTCCCGGTGCTGTTCGATGGACAAATCCATGAAGCTGCTCCGGGCTTTCGGTCTTACACTGCCGTCAAACGAATAGTTATCCACCATGACCGGCAACCCTTCGTCATCAACGGAAAAGGCGAACGGTTTGAACTCCTTCTCGCGGATATGCAGCGCATGAACTTCACTGATAACGGGATTCTCCGCACTTTTGGTGATGACCAGCACCGTTTCCGCCTTATTGCTCATTTCCGTACCGATATGCCGCGCACATTGTTGTCGCCCTTGTTCAGGTGTAGCACACAATGGATGTGCAGGTCGTATTTCGACGACCACTCCATCATCTTGTTGATGACCTCCACCGATTCGCTGGTGCTGTTGATGTCGAGCATCAGGTCGCGGATGCCGTCTATGATGACCAGCCCATACCCCTTGTTCTGACGCAGGCATAGTCGATAACCCCGATACGGACGACAGGAGTGTATTCCCGCAGGCAAATGAAATCGAGATTCTCGTTGTCCGTCGTGGTGGGCAGCCCCGCCAGGCGGAGAATGCGTTCCAACACGTTGTGGCAATGGAAACGGCTCTGTTCAGTGTCCACGTACAGAATCCTGCGTTTGCCTTCGGGCAGGTGCGCCCGATAGTTCAAGACCTGCCGGCCCGCCAGCGACGCGGCGACGATGGCCGAGACGTTGAACGTCTTTTTCGCCTTCGCCTTACCCGTCGAAGCGCTGAAATTACCGAGCGTCGCTATGGTGGAGTTGTCAATCCATATAATCTGGGGCGGAGTCTCGTAGGTGTCCGTGGCCTTTATTTGCGATGCCGTGAGGATATCCGACAGGCGGTTCTCGTCCAGCTCCGCCCACGAGTTACGGTCAGTTCTTTTTTCGTTTTCCATAGCGCTTCTGGTTAAAGAACGGTTGGGTTGCGGACACTTCCGTCGCCATACGCATGGCATCGTCCACCGTAGGTTCGTAGTTTTGCAAGAGCCACGCGTCCAGCTCTTCCTTCGCAAAGTAGAGCATCTTGCCGCGAGGCTTGTAGTGCGGGATTTCCTTGTTCGATGTGAGTTTGTACAACATACTTTCGGACACGCCGATATACATGCACGCCTCTTGAAAAGTGAAGACCTTCTTGGTCGTGTAAATGGTATTTTCCAGCAAAGCCACACGCTCCAACAGACCTTCCACCGGTTCCAACTTCTTGAGAACCGCTTCTATGGCGGTCAGCCGTTCGCTCAACCGCTCCATGAATGTTGTTCTGTTTTGCATAAAATACATGTTAAAATTAGACAATGGAGAGTTACCTCCGTTATGCAGCGCGCTAACGGAGGTCAAAGTTATGTGATGTGAACCGGACAGCCGGAAATACCGGCGTGATACTATGCACGTATCACGGCAATTGTCACTGTTTTATCTTTCACATACTTGGCTTTTTGGCACTTCGTGTTATATTTTCAGTCGGCTGACGCTTTTCGTATGCCGAGGTTTGCCGATGTAATGTTGTTCCTCGCCGCAGACAGGGCGGACGAGAGGCTTGAAGCGGTAACGTATCTTGTGCCGTCTTTGGACAACAGGAACCGCCCCTTGTCGAGAACCGACTGCCAGTGAGGCAGGATGAAGGTGTTTTCGAGCAACGCGTCGAACAGGACCGCCACATGGCGGATATTGTTCACACGTATGCAGAAGCCCTTCTTGCAGGCAAAAAGCGCTTCCATGTCCTCGATGCGGAGTGTGGAAACGCAAAACAGATGATAAGCGTTGGCGCAAGCACAATACCTGTCATCTGTTCACGGGAAAAATTACAACCGAAGGAGAGAGGTGGATCGTTTCTGGAATCTTCTATACGTGAAGAGCCGAACCATACTCCGGCAATGTCGTACTTTCGTTTCAAGGCCATGCACTCCTCGAAAGAAAATGTTTCTGCGGTAAAGAGGCTTTTGACGAGACTTGTGCAATCGATCAACAGCCCTCTGATGATATGGATGTTCATTTCATGGCAATTCCTGCAAACCGCACTGTTGCAGTCGATGTACCGGTGACTGTTTATAAAGTCATCCACATAGCGGCCATACCGTTTGCCGCCTGCCATGACGTCTTGAAGATAAAGCTCCCTCGCTTCGGAGAGCAATTCGTAAAATTCTTCCGCTACATCCTGTTCCGTAGCGAAGTGGTGCAGATGTGGTCTCCCTTCAAAAAAAGAGAGGACCTGTTGTTTTGTCCTTTCATGTCGAATTGTTTTTATGGGTTTATACTTATTATAATAGTGGCATTACTTCGACTATTTGAAAAGTCGGAGAAAAGCCGGAAATATTTACCTGTAAATTGAATTTGACATGTATAACTACATCAGTCGAATAGCCCGTTGACCAAATTGACTGCTTCGTCTTTTTTCTGGTTGATGATTTTGGCGTACACCTGTGTCATTCTCACGGAGGTATGACCAAGCAGCTTCGATACGGTATAGAGATCCGCACCGAGCGTCAGCATCATGGTCGCGAATGTGTGCCGGGCCGTGTGAAAAGTAAAACGCTTGGTGATTCCGGCCGCTTCGGCCCACGGCTTGAGATACTGGTTGATGTTTGAAGCAAGCTGAACACATGGTCATCCGCCGCCTTGTCCTCACGCTCCGGCATCCACTTCAACGCCTCGTTGGAGAGTGGCAGGTAAATCGGTTCTTTGGTCTTCTGCATAGCCACCGCCAGACGGTATTGGCCGTTATCGACAAAGACATTCTTCCATTTCAGGCCGACAATATCGCTGATACGCAGTCCGCAGAAGCAGGAAAACAGATAGGCGTTTTTAACCCTCCCATCCTGTACCGGAGTGGCAATCAACGCCCGTACCTCTTCGATGGTCATATAGGACCGCACGCTCTCCGGCATTTTGGGCTTCTCCGATTTTTCCATTTCATTAAACGGATTTCTCAACAACCGTTTAGCCCGGACGGCAGCGTTCAGGGCACCGTTGAATATCTGATAATAGGTATTGCGTGTAGATGCTGCTATCGGCTTTCCTTTAGGGCGGAAGGTCGTCAGCATGTAGTCGATATAGCCTTGGCAAAAAGCGAGGTCAACCCGATCCAACAAAAACCTTTCCCCTGCATATTCTTTCAGGATATGGGTAACGGCCTTGATTTGACCGATGCCTTTCTTGTCGCGTTTCTCTTGGTACTCCAAATAGGTTTGCATCCAGTCCAGCAGATAAACCTTATCTGTATGGTTCACGATACCGGCTTCGCCGCTGGTCAGTTCGATAATGCGTTTCGACTTGATGGCATTCGCAGCGGCCATTGTTATTTCATTCTGCCGACGGGTATTGTTGTCCGTTCCCGGGATAAGATACAGCTTCAGGTACTCATATGTCCGCTTGCCATTGCGGTATATATCCAGATACAGACTTTTGCTGCCATCGGACAAATCCTTCATCCGAAGACGGATGGGCTCTTTTACTTTTTTAGGCTTCTTTATTCGTGGCATAATCGTATTCTTTCATTCGTTCTTTTTCGTATGCAAATGTACGAATTAAAACCGAAATCAAGAAACAAACAAGGAACAAAAATGTACCCAAAAAGAACTAATTAACAGAAAATAGCGAAAACAACTGAAAGAAACGATTTCTTTATAAATGTCTGATATAAAGCCTATTTACTTGTACTTATTTGGATTTTATTTTCATCTTTAATATGTCTGTTTGTTTATTGGTAATATCTGAATAAAGGCATTTTCAGTTACATCGGCAACGACGGCTGGTGGCTCGATTCTACAGAGCCCGACCATATCAACCGACAAGAATCGGACTATGACCTCCCCACTCACTTGGGATCTTACCGAAGTGTAAAGAACACCTACTCACTGATGCACAACAGCGGAATAGCCTCGCATCAAAAGGCTTTGAGCAAAGACAAACGCGTTGTCATCCTAACCCGTTCCGGATTTATCGGACAACAACGTTACGGCTGCAACACCTGGAGTGGTGACGTGACCTCCACTTGGGACATGCTGGAGAAACAGATTCCTGCCGCACTGAACTACACCTTAATGGGCATTCCGAACTGGAACAGTGACATAGGCGGCTTCTTTGCCGGACGCTGGAACCAAGAAGGGGGAGCCAAGAACCCCAAATACCAAGAACTGTATGTACGCTGGATGCAGTTCGGCACTTTCTGCCCGATGATGCGTTCGCACGGTACGGAGTTGCCCCGTGAAATCTGGAACTTCGGCAAGCGTGGCGAGTGGTGTTTCGATGCCCAGGAGAAGATGATTAATCTGCGCTATCGCCTTCTGCCTACATTTACAGCACTTCCTGGGATGTGTCCCACAATGACGGTACATTCATGCGTCCTTTAGTAATGGATTTTGCAGCAGATTCTAAAACACATGAAGTTGGCGGCGAATTTCTTTTCGGACGCTCCCTACTGGTAGCACCGGTCACCCGGCCGGGAAGTGACGGAATGGTCGGTTTACCTTCCTCAAGGCGCAGACTGGTGGGACTTCTGGAGTAACGAAAAACAGCAGGGCGGACAGACCTTGAACCGCTGTGTATCGAAAGAGATTCTGCCCGTCTATGTAAAAGCCGGCAGTATCCTGCCGTTCGGTCCCAAAGTACAGTATTCCGCCGAAAAGAATTGGGACAATCTGGAGATACGCATCTATCCGGGTGCCGACGGCACATTCACCCTCTACGAGGACGAAAATGACAACTACAACTACGAAAAGGGAGCTTATTCCACCATCCGCTTCCATTGGGACGACAAGGCTCGTCGCCTGACAATAGAAGAGCGGGAAGGCAGTTTTCCGGGTATGCTGAAAAGCCGCAAGTTCAAGGTTGTTCTGGTCGGTCAGAACTCCGGTACGGGAGACCGGCCGATGAAAGGCGGAAAGACAATAAGCTATGCAGGAAAGAAAAAAGTATAAAGCTGTAACAGTAAAAGGAGGAACGTGTCAAAACTACCTTACTATTTTTAGGCGCGGATTACGCAGATTTCAAGAATTCAATTTGCATAGTCCGCGTTATTCCACGTAATCCGCGCCTAATATTACAGCATAATGAAGTGGTCATATACTTTATTAAAAAGGAAACAGCAACGGCAACACAAATACCATCACCACTCCCATAATAATCTGCAACGGGAGCCCCACTTTTATATAATCCATGAATGTATATTGTCCTGCCGGCATCACCAGTGCATTGGGCGGTGTAGAGAATGGAGAAGCGAAACACATGCTTGCCGCAACCGTCACGGCAAACAAGAACGGAACGGGACTTACTCCAATCTGAACCGCACTTTGAAGAGCAATAGGGGCCATCAGCACTGCCGTCACCGTATTGCTGATGAACATGGTCATCAATGAAGTGGTGAAATAGATACCTGCCATCAACACAATAGGACCATAACTACCCAATCCGCTCACAAGACTGTTGGATATATATTCCGAGGCACCGGTTTTTCGAGTGCAAGAGACATGGGGAGCATGGCTGCAAGAGCACAATCGTTCCCAGTTTATCGTTTATAGGCGGCTTCCACATTCCTGAAACATCCCGTCAGCACCATCAGCAAGCCGGCAATCATCACCGCTGTCACCGGGGCCACGGGAATAAAGTCGAAGACCATCATGGCAACCATCAGCACCATGATAGCGGCAGCTATGGGCGCTTTATAATCCAGCGTCACTTTGGCGGCTTCTGCCAAAGGCTGCCCCAATACCACCCAATCGGAATCTTCCCTGCTTATCCGTGCGATGTCCTGCCACGCACCCTGCACCAGCAAAACATCGCCACTATGCATACGCTCACGTCCCAATTCACGTAATATATATTCCTTCTTACGACGGATGCCCAATACATTTACATTAAATTTATCACGGAACCTGCTTCCTTCACCGTCCGGTTCACAATATTGGAAGAGGGCATCAACACGATTTCGGCGATTCCGATGTCATAAAAGTCAAGGGACTTGTCGGCTTTGGAGGCTTCTTCAGTGGTATGCCCGTCGAGCATTTCCATTAAAAAGTCTTCAGCAAAACGATTTACGTTCGACACCTCTCCCGTAATGTAAAGCACGTCGCCCACCCAAATGGTCGTATCGGGCGATGCCAATTTCTGGGTAATGGTTTTCAGGAATCTATGTTGGGAAGAGTCTACACGCCGTACTTCAATGATATTCAGACCATACTTGCGGCGTACATCCAGGTCTATGATGGTTTTTCCTATCAGACGGGAGTCATTGACAGCCCTCAAACGGAACAGATTGCTGGAAAGTCCGTACTCCTGTACCAGTTGGTCCAATGATTTGCCCGACAATGTTCCGTCATTCTTTTTACCTTTCTTGGAGAGAAACCATTTGGTCAGAGGCATTAAAACCAAAGTTCCCACTATCACGCACACAATGCCCACCGGCAAAAAGGAGAAGAAAGACAGCGGTTCAAAGCCCGCTCCCGTCAATGTATTCTGAATGACCAAGTTAGGAGGCGTACCGATAAGTGTCATCATACCGCCCATGCTGCTAGCAAAAGCCAAAGGCATCAATAGACGGCTAGGATTCATTCCGGCACTCAGTGCCAAGCTCACCACGATAGGCAGCATCAAAGCCACCGTTCCCGTATTGCTCACAAAAGCACCAATGGCAGAGGTAACCAGCATAACCAGCAAGAAGAGTTTCAGCTCGCTTTTGCCTGCCAGCTTTAAAATGCGCGAACTTATCATTTAGCCAGCCCGGTCTGAAAAATGGCGCCGCCCACAACGAACAAGCCCACCATCATAATCACCACCGAGTTGGAGAAGCCGGAAAGGGCCTCTTCAGGAGTAAGAATCTGAAATATCAATAAACCAATCAGCGCACAAAGCGCCACAATGTCCGAACGGACTTTGCCTGCTACAAAAAAGGCAGCGGAGAGAACAAGGATAATAAGGGTAATCAGCATAAATATGTATATTAAGAATGCACAAATATACTTATTTACGCATGATCACACAACCCCTTACTACCTCAAATTACTGATTCAGAACTCGAATTTTCCAACTTCATGGCAGCCAGCCCCTGGATTTTGGGCACCAGGGCCACAAAATGGTCTGCTTTTTCATGGGCAGACAATGACTCTGCATCTTTCCATGTTTCACAAATCATAAGAACATCGCTGCGAGTGGCGCTCTCAAACACATCATAAGCAATGCATCCATTGTCCTTCAAGGAATATGCGACCAGTTCTTTGGCAGATTCCAATACTGCGGCACGGTTCTCCGCACTTACCTGAATAAAAACATTTAATCTAATCATACTTGTATAAATTTTAAGTGCATCGCAAATTTAAGCAGAATAAATATCTCCACCAACAAAAGTAAATTGTTATTAATTCCTTTCTCGCCGGATGAACCAATCTTTGGCAAGTATGTTGTCTCATCAGAATTGATTCTAACTTTAACTATTAAAAACTGACTTGATTATGAAATGTAAAGATTCTAATTTCTGGATTGGACTGGGAATAGGTTCGGTTGCCGGTGCATTGGCCTACCACTCTCCGTACGGAGAAAGCTAAAAGCTGGAAGATGCCATATGCCGTGCCATCCACAAAGCAAGTGGCGAAGCCAAGGAGTTCATCAACACTGCTGAAGAAGAAGCATTGCACGTTGGCACCAAAGTAGCAGACAAGATGGCCCATGAGGCCCATGAGGCGCAGAGAAAGCTGACAATCTGAAAAACAAGGTTCACAATTTTGCCGATGCTAAGAAATAAAACAAGCACTTGGAAACTTCTGAAGGGGTGTGTCAAAATTCACCACAGATTACACGGATTAACACAGAATGAGCTTAATCTACTGATAATCAAAGATGCTTATCTGTGCAAATCTGTGTAATCTGTGGTGAATACCAGTTTCGACACACCCTCGGATATTGGAGATTACCTTATGGAGACAAGTGGAAAGTGGACACTGGCATGTCTGCTATTGTAATTTAAACATTACGGGAACTGTGAATTTACAACGGACCGGTTTGCCTCGTTGCTCACCGGGTTTCCATTTGGGCATGGTGGAAATTACACGGATAGCTTCTTTGTCCAGATAGGCTCTACGCCTCTTACTACTTTTACATCTACGATGCTGCCGTCTTTGTTGACAACGAATTGTACTATTACGCGCCCCTGGGTTCCGGTCTCTTGCGCAATAGTCGGGTATTTTATACTCTTACCCAGATATTGCATCAGACTCATGCCATTATAAGAAAACTCGGGATTCTTCTCTACAACTTCAAAAATCTCATCCTCTACCGGAATCTCTTCATCTACGGTTGGAGATATGGGTTTGATGATTACAGCTTCACCGATTTCTTCGGAAGAGGCAATGGCTGTTTCTTTCACATTGTCATTATCATCCACAATTGTCAATACCTCGGCAATTGCAGGAGCTTGAGGGGGTGGTGGAGCTACTAATTCGGGTTGCTCCGTGATAGGAATTTCAATTTCCTGCTCAAATACGTTCTCGGTAATAGCACCGCTCATGTCAATCCTAACATCACGCTTCGACCATTCAAATGCAACGAACATGAAGACCAGCACAATTACATAACCTACAAGTAGCCAACTTGACTTCTTGTTTTCCAGGCTTGCTTTGGATGTTTTCTTGATTTCCATAATTTACAAGATTATTACCGTATAATGGTTGTCGCGAAACTAACATTATACAGATGTGATTAGTAAAATCATAAAACATGCGTGCCCACTTGTTTCTGTATTAAAGATAAGAAAATGAATGTTATGTTGGTGTTTGATATGTAGTTATATATAGTTTTTTAAATTTGCTTTGATAATTTTTCTGCTTGTGGATTAAATAGTGTTGATATGTAAAAAGCACTTCCAGCGTTCGCTTACGGAGGAAGTGCTTTACACAAAAACTAAACTAGACTTAACTAAACTATTCTATTGGGGGAGTTTCACAACTCCTATCTGTTCGGTGCAAAGATAAAAAAACATATTTTAATATGCAAAAAGATTCTATAATAAATCGACGGTTTTTCCGATTTTATCGACGGATTGGTCGATTTTTTAGCTTCTTTGGTCTAAAAATTCTTGAAAAGCCAGTTTATAGCTGTCGCTTATCGGGATGTAGTTCTTTCCGAACACGATGCGACCACGGTCTATAATACGTATTTTATTCTTCTGAACAATGTAGGAACGGTGGACGCGCATGAAACGCGAGGCAGGCAGAAGTTCCTCCATTGCCTTCATGCTCATGAGAGACAAGATAGGCTTGGGAGAATCCTCCTCGTAGATTTTGAGATAGTCTTTCAGCCCCTCTATGTACAGAATTTTACTCAATTCGATTTGCACCAGCTTATACTCGCTCTTTACGAAGATGCTCTGAATCTCTTCCTTGGGCTGTTGCAGCAATTCAAACCATTGCACAGCCTTGTTGGCAGCCTGCAGAAAGTCGACGTAGGAGATGGGTTTCAGCAGGTAGTCCAGCGCATTGACTTTGTAGCCGTCTATGGCATACTGGTCGAAGGCGGTGGTAAAGACAATGCGGGTGCCGGAATCGACCATCTTCGAAAATTCCAGTCCGTTCAGTTCGGGCATCTGGATGTCGAGGAAAAGCAGGTCGATGTGCTTCTCGGGCAACTCCTTGATGGCTTGTACGGCACTGGAGTATTTACCGACCAACTCTAGAAACGGGGTCTTGTTGACGTAGCTTTCCAGCAACCCCAGGGCGAGGGGCTCGTCGTCTACAATGGCGCACTTCAGATTCATATCTTTATAATTAAAATAGATTTATACTCTTTCATGTCCTCACTCACTCCTTGCTGCCAGTCGTAATGACCGGGATAGGTCAGCTCCAGACGCTTGCGCACTTGTTCCAACCCGATGCCGCTTCCACTCTTGTCTGCCACGCTTTGGGATGATAGCTGTTGGTTATTTCGCAATGTATCTCTCCGGGGCTTTCACTGAAGTGGATACGGATAAAGCTGGGTTCGGTGGGGGAGATGCCATGCTTGAAGGCATTCTCTATGAGGGAAATAAAGATGAGCGGAGCTATTTCAGTACGGCTGTCCGGTCGGACGTCTATCTTTGTTTCCACACGGACGTTGGCGGAGAGACGGATGCGCATCAGTTCGATGTAGTTGCGGATGAAGTCCATCTCCTTGTCCAGGGTGACGAAGTTCTGCTGATTGTCATACAGCACATGGCGCAGCAGTCGGCTCAGTTCCTGCACGGCAGTCTGTGCCTTGTCGGCATCGAAGGCGATGAGGGCGTAGATGTTATTCAGCGTATTGAGCAGGAAGTGCGGGTTGAGCTGGTTGCGCAGGTTCTTCAACTCGGCTTCCGTGCGGCTTTTCTCGGCTTCGCGGCGGGCGCGTCCATCTGCGCCCAGCGGCGGCTCAGCTTGATGGCAGCGCTGAGGCCGGCGGTGAGAATCATGGTCGAGACGTCGCGCAAGATGAATATCCATTTGGGAGGCCCCATGTGCTGACCGTCATCATCGCCGCGCATATGGTTTTGGAATGTGTACTCTTGCCAAAGGTGGCGCCGGTGGTAATGCAGATGATGAGCAGTGTGTTCAGCAGGAGATACTGCCGGATGCGTCCCTCGAACAAGTAGCGGGGAATGAGGAGGCAGTAGTTGATGTAGAATACAAGGAAGAATGAGAGGGTACTGCTGCTACCGTGGCGCAGATAGTCCGCAAGGCTGATATTGAAGCCGCTGCGTGTCATCATCAGAAAGGGGAAACCGATGACGATACCCCAGACAATGATGTGTATCAGGGTTTCGATGCCGCGGCGGCGTGGGTTAGGGAGCTGTTGTTTCATCATGATACAAAGATACGGATTTTAGGTGGATATTGGAAATATCCGCTGCCTGCGAAGCAAATCTCTGTTCGCAGGTTGCGGATAAGCGTTTCCAGGTTGCGGATATGTATCCCAAGCTTGCGGATGTCTATCCCAAGGCTTGGGATAGAGATTGTTCTTAGTTTCGCATAACTTTTTTCCCTATTGCCGGAAACTTTTTTCCTAATACTTAAGAACTATTTGGCTAACTTCCGGCAAGGGAGAAAAGGTTATTCGTAGCGTATGGCCTCTATCGGGTCGAGGTCCGCAGCTTCTTGGCGGGATACCAACCGAAGAACACTCCGGTGACGGTACATACGGCGAAGGAGAGGAATACACTCCACGGCTGGATGAAGATGGGCCAGTGGGCAACGCCCTTCACTATCAAGCTGGCTCCGCATCCGATGATGACACCGATAATGCTCCGGTGATGCTGATAAGAATGGCTTCGATGAGGAACTGGCTCAAGATGTCGACACCGCGGGCGCTACACTCATGCGCAGGCCGATTTCGCGCGTGCGTTCCGTCACCGATACGTACATGATGTTCATAATGCCGATGCCGCCCACTACGAGCGAAATGCCGGCTATGCAGGCAAGCAGCGTGGTCATCAGGTCGGTGGTGGAGTTCAGCATGGTGCTGAGTTCCTGCTGGCTGCGAATGGTGAAGTCGTCGTCGTCACTCTCCTTCAGCTTGTGGTTGCGGCGCAGTATCTCGGTGATCTCGTCGGTGGCATTGTCCGTCATGTCCTCGGTGAGGGCGGAGCGAAGATGCCGCTAAGGTAGGTCTGTGCCAGCAGGCGTTTCATCACGGTGCTGTAGGGGGCAAGCACTACGTCGTCTTGGTCCATGCCCATGGAGTTGTAGCCTTTGGACTTCAGCACGCCCACCACGCGGAAGGGCACTTGGTTGAAACGGATGATACGTCCCACGGGGTCCTCTCCTCCGGGAAAGAGGTTGTCTTGGATGGTCTTTCCGATGACGCACACCTTGGCAGAGGTCTGTATGTCGCTCGGTAAACATCTCGCCGTTCTCCACGCTGAGCTGCCGGATTCGAGATAGTCCGTGCCCACGCCGCTCACGGAGGAAGGGTAGTTGTTGTTGCCCGCGATGAGCTGCCCGCTGGAGGAGACATTGGGGCTGACGGCAGCCAGGAAGTTGGTTTCGTTGCGCAGGGCTTCGTAGTCGGTCAGCTTCAAGGTCTGCATGGCGCTGGGGTCTTGGCGGACACCGCCGCGCATGTCGGCACCGGGGTGAATCATAATCATGTTGGAGCCCATCTCGGAGATTTGCGCCTGGATGCTTTTCTTCGAACCTTGTCCGATGGCAAGCATCGTGATGACGGACGCCACGCCAATGATGATGCCCAGCATGGTGAGGAATGCGCGCAGCTTGTTGTTGTTCAAGGCTCGCAAGGCTATTTTGAAAGGTTTGTTCCGTTCATATCGTTTTAATGGAAAGTTTAAAATTAATCCCTAATCCTTAATCTTATCCCTCATTCCTCCTCCTGCTTAGGCAATGCTGCCAGGGCTTCGGCTGCATTCTGGATTTGGGTGTTGATGGTATCGTCCTTGATTTGTCCGTCGCGCAGCACGATGTTGCGGCTGCTGTACTGGGCTATTTCGGGGTTGTGGGTGACGAAGATGATGGTGCGCCCTTCGGCATGCAGCTTTTGGAACAGTACCAGAATCTCGAAAGAAGTACGGGTGTCCAGGTTACCCGTAGCTTCGTCTGCCAGGATAACGGCGGGATTGTTCACCAAGGCGCGGGCGATGGCTACGCGTTGCATCTGACCGCCGGACATCTGATTGGACTTATGTTCCAGTCGGTCGCCCAGCCCCACGGCTTGCAGGGCTTCGATGGCACGTCTCCGCCTTTCGGAAGCCGAGACGGAGGAGTTATACATCAGCGGTAGCTCCACATTTTCCACGGCAGTGGTTTTGGGCAGCAGGTTGTAGCTCTGGAATACGAAGCCGATTTTACGGTTGCGTAGTACGGCGCGTTGAGGCTTGCTCATGGTACGTACGGAGATACCGTCCAGCAGGTATTCGCCGCTGGTGGGTGTGTCCAGGCAGCCGAGGGTATTCAGCAAAGTAGACTTCCGGAGCCCGATGTACCATGATGGTGACAAACTCGCCTTCACGGATGGTGAACGAGACGCCGTGCAGGGCATGCACGGTTTCGTCCCCCACCTGGAAGTTGCGTTTGATATTTTGAAGTTCAATGACTGCTTTATTCATAATTCTTTTTTTGTATTATTTTCCGCTCTTCTTCTTACTTCCCGGAGGCCAGGCATGAACGGACTCTTCTCACCGCCGGGAGCTTCCTGGCTCATGTCCGGAGCGCCGCTGCCGGGCATGCTGCCGATGGTGGCTTCGGTCACTACTATGGTACCTTCGTTAATGCCACTGATAATTTCCGTGTTGACTCCGTTGGAGATACCTATCTTCACTGGATGGGCGGTAAAGGTGTTGCCTTTGCGGGTCCAGAGTTTATGTTCCCCTTCGCAATCCTTCACGATATCATTGTCGCCGATAAGCGGTTTTCGGGGTTGAAGCGCAGGCACGGGCGGGAGCGCACAGCACGTCTTTGCGGTCGAGGGTGAAGATGGTGACGTTAGCTGTCAGGCGTGGTTTCAGTTTCAGGTCCGGGTTGTGGGCGGAGATGACTACTTCGTAGGTCACAACCGTGCTGGTGCTGGTGTTCGACGTGCTGCTTGAGCTGGCATCTCCCAGACGAATTTGTGTGACCACTCCTTCGAACACGTCATTCGGGTAGGCGTCTACGGTAAACGTGGCGCGCTGTCCCTCTTCCACACCGCCTATGTCCGCTTCGTCCACGTCGGCCACAACCTGCATCTGCGTCAGGTCGGCAGCGATGGTGAACAGTGTCGGTGTCTCGAAGCCGGAAGCCACGGTCTGTCCTGCTTCCACGTCACGGCTGATGACCACACCGTCGATGGGCGAGGTGATGGTGGCGTAGGAGAGGTTGCGTTCAGCCTTTGCCAGTGATGCCTGGCTGCTTTCGTAGTTGCTGCGGGCCTTCTCGTAGTTATAGACGGATTGCTCATAGTCCGTGGCGGCGATGAGCTGCTTTTCGTTCAGCGTCTTGTTGCGTTCGTAGAGTTTCTTCTGGTACTCGTATTCGGCCTTTGCACCGTTGTAGGCGGCGCGTTGCGAGGCAAGTTCGCTTTGCAGGGTCACGCGGTCCATCTCGCAATGAGCTGGCCTTTGGTTACTACGGAATTGTAGTCTACATGAATCTTGTCAATGATACCGCTCACCTGGGTACCCACTTCCACTTCTGTCACCGGTTCGATGGTTCCCGTGGCGGTTACGGATTCGGAAATCTCACCTTTATGGATGGTTGCTGTGGCGTAGGTCACCTTGTGCTTGGCCTTGGCACCACCGAAGAGCCATACGCCGCCGCCCACTATGATTACGGCAGCTACGGCAATGAGGATGATTCTTTTTTTGTTCATATATATATAAGGTATTATAATTCGATTTTTTCTCCTTGATAAAACTTCAGTAGCTGCATATTCAGTATGGCCATGTATTTGGCTTGCAGTGTCTCCTGCTGTGCGCTGAGCAGATTGCTTTTCTCAGTCAGCAGTTCTACGGTATTCTTCATGCCCAGGTTGAACTGCTCTTGAATCAGTTCATAGCTGGTCTGCGTACTTTTCAGTTTCTCTGTGGCGGCGGCGTAGCGCTGCTGGGCGCTGTTGGCATCGAGCCAGAGGGTTTCGATGGTCTTGTACAGCGTTTTTTGGTCGTCCAGCAGGTCCAGTTCGCTGGTCTGCTTCTGAATCTTGGCTTTCTCTACGGCACTCTTGGTCTGCCGGTTGCTGAAGATAGGCACGCTTACGGTGAAGCCCAGCGAGTTGTTCCAGTTCTGTTTGACTTGCTCGCTGAAGGTGAAGTCATTGCCGTTGGCATGGCTGGTTCCGATGCCGGCGCTGAGGCTCAGCGTAGGCAGATAGCCAGCGCGGGCAATTTTGATGTCGAGGTCGGATGTCTGTATATTCAGTTTGCCGGCTTCTATTTCCGGACGGAGCACGAGGCAGAACGGTAAACGTCCGTTTGGTGGGCAGGGGTGCCAGTACGTTTTCCGTGCCGAGTGTGGGGATGTAGAGGTTCATCTCGGATTCGCCGTCCAGTTCCAGGAGTTGTTTCAGTTGTAGTTTGTAGTCTTGCAGGGTGGCTTGTGCTGTCACCAGCTGGTACTTGTCGGTACTCACTTGCGCTTCCAGTTGTGCCAGGTCGCTTTTGGCTATGCTTCCTGCTTCGAGAAGTTGGCGGGCGCGTTCGCATTCGGCCTGGCTCACTTCCAGGGTCGATTCGTTCACTTTCACGGCTTCGGCGGCGTAGAGTATCTGTACGTAGGTTTGTGCGATACTTCTTCGATGCTGTTCTCGCTCTGTGCTACGCTAAGTTCGGCAATGCGGTTGTTCAGTTGCTGTTGTTTGATGGTGTTGAGGCGTTTCCCGCCGTTGTAGAGGGTCCAGTTGGCATCGATGCCGTAGCTGCCGTTATAGGAAGTCTTGCTCTGGCTGCTGGTGATGTTGTCGCCGTCGATGATGGTGTTTGTCTCGCTCTTCGGGCGATTCACGACACGCTGGCTCACACTGGCCGAAAGGCTGGGGAAGAGAGCGGCTCGGGCGGTCTTTACATCTACCTGGGCACTTTCCGCACTGAGGCGGTTCTTGCGGATGGTGATGTTTTGCTGCAAGGCATAGTCGATGCACGCTTGCAAGTCCCATTGGGCGGGCAGGCTGTCGGCTGGCTGCTCGGAACTGCCGGGTATCTGCGTGGAAGTGCCGTTTTGGGCGGCCACTCCCATACAGCTTGCCATACATAGCGCTATCACTGTCAATCTTTTTACGTTCGTCATATCTTCGTTATTCTATGGTTTTACATTTGCAAATGTAGTAGGGTGGAGAAAGGATTGCAAAAGTGATAGACGTTGGGGAAATTTTCCTCGCCTAAAATCTTTTTTGTACCGATGAATGGGAGAAGTCTTTTTTCTGTTCAACTTTTCACCTTTTTATTTGTTCTTTATATAAAAGTATTTTATATTTGTAATCATTATAATTTTATCGGCATGAAACAGACTGCGGTAAACATTTGGCGTTTTTATTTGGAAGGTTTTCGAAGTATGACGTTAGGGCGTACTTTGTGGCTTATCATTCTTGTGAAGTTATTCATCATGTTCTTCATTCTCCGCCTTTTCTTCTTCCCACGGTTTCTGAATACCCCCGTGGTGGGCGATGACAAGGAAGGCTATGTCAGTAATGAGCTTATCCATCGGAGTCTGGGCGACTAAACACGGAGACACAGAGTTTATTTCCTTGCCCTTATAAATTCTCCGTGTCTCTCTGTTCTTACCCGATAACTTAAAAACTTAATAACTCATAACTTATAACTCATAACTCATAACTTGATTCTTATGCTTGGACACATTGACACTTCCCTGATTGACTGGTCGAGAGCCCAATTTGCCTTGACCGCTATCTATCACTGGATTTTTGTGCCGCTGACACTTGGACTGGCGGTAATTATGGGCATCATGGAGACAGCGTACTACCGTACGGGTGACGAATTTTGGAAACGTACTGCCAAATTCTGGATGAAGATTTTCGGTATCAACTTTGCTATTGGTGTAGCAACCGGTATTATTCTGGAATTTGAATTCGGTACGAATTGGAGTAATTACAGTTGGTTTGTGGGCGACATCTTCGGTGCGCCGCTTGCCATCGAGGGTATTTTGGCTTTCTTTATGGAAGCAACGTTTATCGCCGTCATGTTCTTCGGCTGGGATAAGGTGAGCAAGCGTTTCCACCTGGCATCTACTTGGCTCACGGGGCTGGGCGCCACGATTTCTGCCTGGTGGATTCTGGTTGCCAATGCGTGGATGCAGAATCCCGTAGGTATGGAGTTCAATCCCGATACGGCACGCAACGAGATGGTGGACTTCTGGCTGTGGCAACTTCGCCGATGGCTGTCAACAAGTTCTTCCACAGCGTGCTGTCCGGCTGGGTGCTGGCTGCCGTGTTTGTAGTAGGCGTAAGCTGCTGGTATCTGTGGAAGAAGCGCGAGAAGAAATTTGCGCTGGCAAGTGTAAAGATTGCCGCATGGGTAGGTCTGTGTGCCGCTGTGCTCTCTGCCTGGACGGGTGATGGCTCGGGCTATCAGGTGGCGCAAAAGCAGCCGATGAAGCTGGCTGCTATGGAAGGCTATTATGAAGGGCGGCAAGGTGCCGGATTGGTAGCGTTCGGGCTGCTGAATCCTGCCAAGCAGACACCGCAGGACGGAGTAGACCCATTCCTTTTCCGTGTGGAAATTCCGAAGATGCTGTCGTTGCTTGCCGAGCGCAAGATGGATGCTTTTGTTCCCGGTATCAATGACCTGCTGAAAGGCGGATATCCGTTGAGCGATGGTACCGTAGCGCTTTCGGCAGAGGAGAAAATAGAAAAAGGAAAAACGGCTATCGGTGCGTTTGCCGCCTATCGTGCAGCCAAGTGCGGGCAATGAGGCAGATGCAGAGGTGGCTGCCAAAGTGTTGAAAGATAATGTAGCCTATTTCGGTTACGGTTATATCAAGGACGTGAACGAGCTGGTGCCAATGTGCCCCTTACGTTCTACATGTTCCGTGTGATGGTGATGTTGGGTGGATATTTCATTCTCTTCTTTATCGTAGTGCTGTTCCTGGCCTATAAGAAAGACTTGTCGCGGATGCCGTGGATGCATTGGGTGGCTATGCTCACCATTCCGCTGGGCTATCTGGCCGGACAAGCCGGATGGGTGGTTGCCGAGTGCGGTCGCCAGCCGTGGGCCATCCAAGATATGCTGCCCACGAGTGCCGCCATCTCCAAGCTGGATGTCGGCTCCGTGCAGACCACGTTCTTTATCTTCCTGGTACTTTTCACTGTCATGCTGATTGCCGAGGTGGGAATTATGCTGAAGGCCATTCGCAAAGGTCCGGAAACCGAAACGCACACACCGTCACATAACTCATAACTTATAACTCATAACTCACAATGAATGCTTATATATTTCTTCAACACTATTGGTGGTTCGTAGTCTCCTTGCTGGGAGCACTGCTGGTATTCCTGCTGTTTGTGCAGGGAGGTAATTCGCTTCTGTTCTGTCTGGGGAAGACGGAGGAGCAGAAGAAGATGATGATTAATTCTACGGGACGGAAGTGGGAGTTCACGTTTACAACGCTTGTCACGTTTGGAGGCGCGTTCTTTGCTTCGTTTCCGTTGTTCTATAGTACCAGTTTCGGAGGAGCTTATTGGTTGTGGATGATTATTCTGTTCAGCTTTGTGTTGCAGGCTGTCAGCTACGAGTTTCAGTCGAAGGCGGGAAATCTGCTGGGCAAGACAACGTATCGCACGTTCCTGGTGATAAACGGAGTGGTAGGTCCGGTATTGCTGGGTGGGGCAGTGGCCACGTTCTTCACGGGGTCTAACTTCTATATCAATAAAGGGAATATCGCAGATGCGGCAATGCCGGTTATCAGTCAATGGGCTAACGGCTGGCATGGGTTGGATGCGTTGCTTAATCCGTGGAATGTGGTGCTGGGGCTGGCTGTGTTCTTCCTGGCACGTATCTTGGGAGCGCTTTATTTTATTAATAATATCAATGAGGATGATTTGGTGAAACGCTGCCGCCGGGCACTTTGGGGAAATACGGCGTTGTTCCTGGTATTCTTCCTGGCCTTCGTCATCCGTACGCTGCTTGCCGACGGCTATGCTGTACGCCCGGAAACGGGAGAGGTGTTCATGGAACCTTACAAGTATCTGACGAACTTCCTGCAGATGCCGGTAGTGCTGCTTGTATTCCTGGTTGGTGTGGTGGCTGTGCTCTGGGGCATTATCCGCACGCTGTGGAAGCCGGCATTCGACAAGGGTATCTGGTTTGCCGGTGCAGGGACGGTGCTTACGGTATTGGCACTGCTGCTTGTGGCAGGCTATAACAATACGGCCTATTATCCTTCTACCCACGACCTGCAAAGCTCACTCACGTTGGCAAACAGTTGCTCGAGCCAGTTCACACTGAAGGTTATGGCTTATGTCTCTATCCTTGTTCCTTTCGTTCTTGCCTACATCTTCTAGCTTGGCGCAGTATCGACAATCGCAAGATTGATGCGAAGGAGATGGAAGAGGGAGGACACGCGTAATTAAATTAAAAATTAAGAATTAAAGGAGGATGTGTCATCTGTGTGCTATTAACTGTTTTGATACATCCTCTTCTTATTCTTTTGTCCGCTTCTCATTTAGCTGGAATTTGGGTACCAGTTTCATCAATCGTAGAATCTGTCCTTGCCTTTTCTTTATGTAAGGGGAGGGGTGTGCTGAGTCGAAGCGTATGGGGTTGGGCAATGTTGCCGCTATTAGTGCGCACTGTCCGGCAGAGAGCTTGGCTGCTGTAGTCTTGAACTTGTATTTGGCGGCAGCTTGTGCGCCATAGATGCCTTTTCCCATTTCGATGGAGTTGAGATAGACCTCCATGATACGTTCTTTGGACCAGAAGAACTCTATTAGTACGGTGAAGTAGACTTCCAGTCCTTTACGTACCAGGAAGACTGGGCCATAGGAATACATTCTTTGCCGTCTGCTGGCTGATGGTGCTTGCGCCCCGTTTCCGTTTTCTTGTTTCATTCTCCTTTATCGCTTTCTGTATCTCGATGAAATCGATCCGTTGTGTGTGGCAAACCGGTTGTCTTCCGAGGCAATGACGGCCATAGGCAGGTGAGGGATATCTTGTCGGAAGATACCCAAGTGTGGTGCCAGCATGGACTTTCACCCTTAAAGACCTGTTGCACGCTGCGAATAACCATCAGTGGCGTGATGTAGACGGGTACAAAACGATAAGCCACTACCGCTAGGATAGTGGAAATAAAGAAGAATAATATGATGTTGCGGAGGAACCGCAAAGGCTTCGGGAGTTTCATGGAGAGAGTGCCAATGTGATTAATGTGTTAATGTGCCAATATGCATATTGGCACA
>ENA-OQDD01000002-OQDD01000002.1-human-gut-metagenome-genome-assembly--contig:-NODE-2-length-99457-cov-2.966667_pt1 | contig 99457 bp, 105 predicted proteins | sample MGYA00242507_ERZ504598 | MGnify/ENA primary metagenome ERZ504598 (study PRJEB26092, sample SAMD00036318) | human gut metagenome | host: Homo sapiens | study: EMG produced TPA metagenomics assembly of...
GCTGAAGATGTGACCGTGGTGTCGGTGAGGGCGTTGAGGATGTCGGCCGCGCGGTGACGATGTGGTAAGCGGCGGCGACAATGAGACGCAGAATCCGCAGGAAACGGAGCAACTACACAGAATGGAGCGGGGATGGCACAGTAAATATGCACTTCTGCTGCTCCCGTATCTAAAAAACTTCCCTTGGCGAACGATACATGCAGGTTCGCCGGGAAGTTTTTTTACTGCCAGGCACATCAGCACCTGGTTTGATCCGTCAATTTTGATTTTTTCTTTTACAGACCGCATCTGAATTTTCTGCCCTTCGCGCCAAGAATGCTGGCCATCCGATCGCCCCACGCTGCACGCTCTGCATAAATATCAACCCGTTCCAGATCTCCGCTCCGGTCCACAAAGGCAGGGAACAGGAATCCACAGATAGGATTTCCCGGCTCGTATTCTCCAACCAGCGGGCAGACAGCGCAGATCAGATAGGGGAACATCTCCTCGGATTCCCCCAGGCGCTCTTTATCGGAAGCCTTTGCCGGAATATCATACCGGTCATAAAACATGTAAATGGCATAAGCCCCGTGAATCTGCAATCCTTCGATCAGGATATCATAGAACGTTTCCAACAGCGCATCGTTCTTCAGTCCGCATTCCCGCAGCGCCATCAGCATCTGCCAGATACTGCCCGGCCCCTGGGATGTTTCCGGAAAACGGTATTCCCGCAGCTTCTCATTCGATTCCGCAAACGGAATTTTCTTGGCAATCGCCAGATTCCTGGCCTTTTCCGAACCGGACAGTTTCAGAAAATGAATGTTGAAACTGCCGTCATACTCCCCACCCGAATCCGTATAGCAACCCGCCATCCGCACAAACGAAGTCCGCGCCGGCGTCATCCTCCTCGTCAGCTCCAGCATGTCTTCCCGATTAATCATACATTCCCTCCGACAGTAAAGATATTCGAAACTCTCTGCCTTTGATCTTATCATAACATGCTTTTTCTGTCAGCAGGTTTTTAAATTGCGTTCTTTCTCTCCATCTGATAAAATCGAAACAGTATCTCGCATTTTATAATTTTGATATAGAGAGATGTTGGGACAAAACACCTTTTGACTCAATATCACAGAAAGGACGACACATGAAATTAGCAGTAATCAGTGATCTTCACGGGAATTATTATGCGCTCGCAAAGGTGCTGGCATTTCTTCGCAGTCAGGAGATCGACGGTATCATCGGGCTGGGAGATTTTGTAACAGACGGGCCTTTTCCGCAACGGATGATGAGAGTGCTTCGCGAAATGCAGGAGGAGTTTCCCTGCTATCTGGTGCGGGGAAACAGGGAAGAATATCTGCTGGAAAATATCCGGCATCCGCAGAACTGGAAGGCAGGTTCCTCGACAAGCGGACTTTTGGATTATACGTTTCGGAATCTTACCGGACAGGATCTGGAATTTTTCGAACATCTGCCGACAGACGGTGTTCTGGTCGGAAAAATAAATGAATCAGGCCGGCTGATTCCTGTTTTTGTTCCGCAGGAAGAAATCACACCGGATACCTGCCGCGAATCTCTCTTCCCGGCACTTCGTCTCTGTCACGGCGCGCCCGGAGAACTCCGTGGGAATTTCGGTCTGCATCCGGAGCTTTTGCTGTCCCATCTGAAAAATCTCGATGCCGCAATCCTGCTCGGCGGGCACAGCCACAAGCAGGAGCAAAGAGAATATGCCGAAAAAACATACCTGAATCCCGGTTCCCTTGGGCTTGCGCTTGATGGAGTCGGCGGCCATGCCCATTTCGCGATTCTGACGCTGGAAAACAGCACATGGCAGATCGAATGTTTTCAGATTCCCTACGATCTCGAAGGCTACCTCGCCGAATTCGACCGCGCCGGGCTGGAAACGCATGGCAGTGTCCTTGCCCGTTCCTTAAAACGGACATTGACCTGCGGCGTGAATTATTTTTATCTCACCGTAAAACGAGTGCGTGAACTCGCCGATGCACTGGCACTGACCGATCTGGACGAAGAGGTCTGGAAAAAGGCGGAACAGGAACTGAAATAACCGTCCATTCAAAAGACGCAGGCTGTGTACTCACACACAGCCTGCCGTCTGTTTCTATTCCCTAACTTCCTATTTTTCTTTTCGAAACACAACCGTCTCAAATCTTCTGACCACTCCATCATACTCTCCCGTCATCGGCTGGTATGTTTCCGTATCCATCGGAAATGCAGCCGGTTCAGCTCCGTAGTTCTGTACAAATAGATACTTGTATTTCTCATCCTCCCTTGTTGCAACATCGAGCCCTTCCGGGATTTCGGCTGCCGCGCGTTCCAGGCCTTTTTCTTCTGCCAATTTCCGGCAGAAGTCATCGTAAAATGCCTGTTCAAAATCTGCGCAGACATAATACGCCTCGCCCTCTCCAAATACATTTTTCGTCAGTGCCGGATATCCCGCATAGAAATCGTCACGGTATGCCAGCAGCGTTTCGGCACCGTTCGTTTTTACCAGGTCGCAGAAATTTCGGATTTCATATGTCTTTCCTTCTCCCACACCCGCATTCACATCCTGATCATACAATGCGTCCAGCTCGGTGCTCCGCAGGCCGAATACATCCATCAGTCCGTGCGGGGTTCCGCCGAGGAAACAGAGGTCGTTTTCATCCACAACTCCCGACCAGTATGTCATCACAAAGGTGCCGCCGTCTGCCACGAAATTCCGGATTTTTTCCTCAATTCCGGCCCGAAACAGATACAGCATCGGTGCAAAGACAATCCGGTAGCCGGAAAGACTCTCCTCCATATCAAGGAAATCCACATTCACACCCAGTTTCCGAAGACCGCCATATACTTTCTTCACGGTATTCATGTAATGCAGTCCCATATTCCGTGGTCCCTGCGCATCCTCCATGGCCCAGCGGCTTTCGCAGTCATGCAAAATTGCAGCCTGTGCCTTCGTCGTGCTTCCCGCAATCTGCGCCAGATCCAAAAGCGCCTCGCCCGTCTCTGTCACCTCACGGAACACGCGCGTATCCTTTCCGCCGTAGTGGTCAATGACCGCCCCGTGGAACTTCTCGCTCGCACCGCGGCTCTGGCGGATCTGGAAATACTGGACACTGTCGGAACCATGCGCCACTGCCTGCAGCGATGCCGCCTTTAAAAGCCCAGGCCGTTTCAGCTTGCTGACACTCTGCCAGTTCGTGCTTGTCGGGCAGGACTCCATCAGAAGGAACGGTTTTTCATCAAACTCCGCATAAAATCGTGCTGCAGTGCCGCATCAAGCGCAGTCACCTCTTCTGCTTCCTTGTGCCAGGTCGGATAATTATCCCATGACACCACATCAATCAGATCCTTGAACTTATGATAATTCAGTCCCTGGAAATCATACATCATGTTGATTGTCACCGGAAGTTCGGAACCGCCCGCGCGGATCGCTGCTTTTTCCCAGGCAACAAAGTCTGCTGTCTGATCTGTCACAAACCGTTTCCAGTCAAGATTCAGTCCGTGAAGCCCCATCTCACCCTTTGGGGACGGACTCTCAATCTGCTCAAAATTCTGATACGAATGGCTCCAGAACGTTGTATTCCACGACATATTCAATGCATCAATCGTCTCATATTTTTTCTTCAGCCACCCCTGAAATGCCTTCTGGCAGAGCGGGCAATGGCATTCTCCACTCAGTTCATTCGAAATGTGCCACATTTTTACCGCCGGGTGCTTTCCAAACTTCTCGCTCAGCAGGCGATCAATTTTCCCCACCTTTTCCCGGTAAACCGGCGAAGTATAACAGTGATTATGGCGTCCGCCGAACAGATTTTTCGTGCGGTCCGCGTTTACGCGCAGTACCTCCGGGTATTTGTCTGCAAGCCACTTCGGGCGTGCTGCAGACGGTGTCGAGAGAATTACTGAAATCTCATTCTTATACAGCTGATCCATGATCTTTTCCAGCCATTCCAGGTGGTATACACCCTCCTCCGGCTCGAGCACAGACCAGGAAAAGACACCAAGCGTCACCTCGTTGATATGCGCCTCCTTCATATATTCGATATCCTGCTCCAGAATTTCCGGCATCGCAAGCCACTGCTCCGGGTTATAATCCCCTCCATAGATAAATCCACTCTGGTTCATGTTCGTTTTCCTTTCTCTGTTCATCGAAATATCGTCTCCACGTGCAGCTTCTCAATTTTGCAGGCACATCCATCCGCTGCATCCGGCTGCTTTTCCAGAAAAATCGGATCACCCGGATGCAGAGGATAGACAACGAGTTTCAGTTTCTCCGGAAACTCAAAATAGCCAAGGCTTAACAGGGCCTCCTGACCGGTATAGAAATAATCGTTGATTTTCTCTTCCCCATCAAACACTTCCATACGGTTTCCGTACCAGGTCAGAAAAGCAAACGCATCGTGATAATTTTTTTCGCCCGGATAAGCAAGCTTCAGTTCGTATACTGCTTTCTCTTTATCCTGCTCTTTGCAGACAAGCTCTGCCTCCGGCTCCTGTGCTTTGTAAATACGCTCATACAGCGTAAAGTTTCCTCTTTTTCCACACTCTTTGAAATCCACAATGCCTTTTTCCACTGCCGGATACACAGCGATCATGGTTTTTCCACTGCCTGTCACAACAAGCTCACCGTTTTCTTCCCAGACATAATTTTCGGAAAGAACGAGATAATCCTGATCCAGATGCACCTTCCATGCATTCAGCGCCTCCTGCCGGGAAATCAGGCAGAGTTCTGCGCGCGCATCGCCCTCCCACTGAATCTGCGGGTCGAGATCACCGTAAAATACGAACGCATCTCCCTTTTTCGTATGTAAAACGCAGAGCGGTGTGGCAAGTGCCGTGTGAAGAACCGCATCGTTTAGTTTCATATTGTACGGAAAAATCCATACATTCCCTCTTTCAGGTCAAATGCCGGAAATCCCACGCTCGCTTTTCCATCCAGGAGTCCCTCCAGTTTCACCTGTGGATGATCATCCATCTTCCATCTTCTCTGGTAATTGTTAAAAAAGACGTATCCATGGTCCGCATCGTGACGGCACGCTGTCCGAACCGTGTGCATATCTCCCGGCAGAATCCTTATCGTTGGAATTTCAGACCGAAGTGAGGCCATATCCTCGCCAAAATCATTCAAAAACAGCGCCAGCAGCTTGATCTCCCGATAGCTGTCCGAGATTGTTCCGTACTGCCGGATCGGCGCGTTGAAATCGTAATTGATCTCCGGCAGGTCGTTCAGATATCCTGTCGCGCGGCTCTCCTGCAGGGTGGACAGTTTTCCCTTCGGATTGCTGCCGCCGTGGTACATATAGTAGCCGAGCAGCCCTGCTCCACTTCCCATTTTTACGGTAGACATCGCTCCGACATCGCATCCCTTCGCCACCGGTCTTCTGTGCATGGTAACCTGAAGCCCGCCTCCAAGTTCTGCCGTCAAAAACGGAAAATCCTCCTCGTTGTAACTGTTTGCATTTTCCACATGATGATCACACGCAATCAGTGCATCGTTCCTTGTGTGGCTGAACACAAAGTTTGCGTTCGGCTCAATCTCGCACGTTCTCTGATCCATGGTGCTTCACAGTAGCCGCCCATGACCGGAAGCAGATCGCCGATGCAGCTCCGCCCCAACCGGTCGCCGTGTACAGCGGCACATCAAAGCCAATTTCCTTTGCCATTGCTGTCAATGTGCGGATATGCGCCTCGCCCTCCGGTCCCTGCAGACCGCCGACGTGGCCGTACTCATTCTCGATCTGAATACCGATCACCGGACCGCCGTCCTTTTCCATGCATCCATCGACCTGCGCATAAACCTTTTTCCAGAACCGTCTGACATAGCCAAGATATTCCTCGTTGTTACAGCGGATCGCCATGCCCTCTTTCTCTCTCTCGATGATCCAGTCCGGGAATCCGCCGTTCCGCACTTCCCCGTGCACAAACGGTCCGATACGCAAGAATACCGACAGTCCGACTTTCCGGCACAGTCTTACAAACGTTCCGATATCCCGGCATCCTTCAAAATCAAACACATTTTCCTCTTCCTCGTGGTGAATCCAGATCACATAGGCCGAGACGACAGAAACTCCGCCCGCCTTTATTTTGCGCAGTGATTCCTCCCACCACTCTTTGCGGTACCGACTGTAATGCATTTCGCCCATCACCGGAAACCACGGTTTTCCATTTTTAATCAGATAATCCCTGCAATAGCTGTACTCTGCTCTCATCGTCTTATTGTCCCTCTCTTTTTACTGTCTGCAGACAGAAATTCCGCATCATGCCGTACATCGGCGGCGATGAATTCGGATTCCGGCAGTGACTTCCTGCGGTTTTCTGATTTCGCATGTCACTTTGTAGCCGGTCCATGCATGTTCTGTCGGATGAATCACAGTCTCTTCTTTTCCCTCTTCCGTATTGAGGAACAGCCGCACATCCACATTTGTTGTATCGGTTCCCTGAAAGGCAACAGATAATGTATACGTTCCTGCCTCCTGTACCTTTACCGTCTGGCAGATCGAAAACGTAAAGTTTTTCGGTGCTTCTACGCGTACCGCATTCACCGGCGGAGCTGGGAACGGATCGACAAACTCCGGAAACAGCTGTACTGCAACGGCATCCTCGGATTTTTCTACGTTCCAGCGCGCCAGGCCGTCTTCCCAGCCGACATCGAGCAACAGATTCTCCGCCTCCGGCAGCTCTTCCACCACGCAGATCTTCGCATGTGCAGCAAACGGAACACCTTCCACATTTCCTGTCACATCATATTCGCCTGTCACGCGTGTGTCCGGCACTTCGTTCCAGTTTACCCGCCGCTGCTCCACCATTCCGTCATACAGCAAAACCGGGAGCATCTCCGGCAGACCGCATGCTTCGTCTTTTACTACGGTCATTGGCTCCGGCTCGTAAATCTTGGCCGGTTTTTCCGGACAGGCATCATTCCGTGTAAACAGGAAAGAACGAATGCCCTCCATGATGGTTCCCTTCTCCTCCAGCAGACCCATATTTTCCGACCAGCCGCCCTCGCCGTCTTTCGGAACACAGATCGGTTCCCAGTAATAGATACCCTGCCCCATTTCATCCGGCAGCGAAGCAACGATATTGGCAACCAGATCCAGCACCTGCTTCTGTCCGGCAGGCGTCGCCGGAAATCCTGCGATTTTTTCCTGCTGTTCATCGATAAACCCATGCGCACTCTTTCTCCATGCATGCGCCGTCTCAACGACCATAATCGGCTTTTTGTAATCCTGGATCAGCTTCGTCATTGTCTCTTTCAGATCCGTGAAAGTGCCGTGCCAGAATGGATAATAGGAAAGTCCGATCAGGTCAAAATCCTCGAGTCCTGCCTCAAAGGAACAGTCAAACCACTCTTTCAGATAGAAATACCGTCCGCCCTGGTCGAGATGGATCATAACCTGCATCTCATCTTTTCCGGCTGCAGCCCGCGCACCGCGGATTCCGGCATTTACAAGCTGTACCATTTTTGTATAATCCGGCAGCTCTCCGTCCGGAAACAGAAGGCCGCTTCGGATCTCATTTCCGATCTGAACAATATCCGGCAGAACGTCCTCCTCTTTTAATGCCGTCAGCGTATCTCTTGTATAAGAAAAACAGCCTCTTTTAATTCTTTAAAGCTTAAGTTTTCCCAATCTTTCGGCTTTCTCTGCTGACCGGGATCCGCCCAGAAATCAGAATAATGGAAATCCAGCATAAAGCTCATGCCATGTGCCGGATCCGTTTTGCCATCGCCAGTGTATGCGCATAGCTGCAGTATCCGCCGGACTCCCTGACATGCTCCGGCGCATTCCAAATACGGAGCCGTACGGAATTTACCCCGTATTTCTGAACGAGATCCAGCGGATCCATAACAGTTCCGTCAAAGTCCTTCACCTGTACTCCGGCATCTTCCAGCTCCGGTATAAAAGATAGATCCATTCCCTTCTGAAATTCCATTGTTCTGTCCTCCCTGCTACGTTAGTTTGTCGATTTTCGGAATAAAATGTCGTAATCCAGCATCGTCTTCTTCTCATAATTTTCCCCTCGGAGCCGCTGGATCAGCTGACGCACGGCTGTGCCTCCCATCTGGGATGCTGCCACACTGACTGCTGTAACTGCAGGGGAATAGCAGTCCAGATTGGTGCTGTTGTAGAGCGAAGCAATCGCGACGTCCTTGGGAATTCGATAGCCTTCCGCCTGGAGCCGGGACATCACCATCGTACAAATCTCGTCGTCGCCACAGATGATGCATTCCACTTTTTTGGATATAATATTTTCAATGATCGCATCCAGAAACTCCATACGGATCGAACCATTGTAGAAAAGCTGATCCTTCTCGGAAATTCCATTTTTAATCAGCGCCCGGCAGAAACCTTCGTGACGCTTGCGGTCTACGTTATAGCTCATATCCTTGACAAGAAACGCAAATCTGCGGAATCCCTTTCCGATCAGCAGCGTTGTCATTTTCTCTGCCGCACCCTCATTGTCGGTATCCACCTGGATAATGTTGTCATACCGCATGTTCCCGTCAGTGCTGTCGGGAAATTTGCCTGACTTAAATACTGCAGCGCACGGTCATCCTCAAGCGCACGTGTCAGGAGCATACCATCCACCCGGTTCGACTCCACCAGCGACTGCAGCTCTGAAATATCATGCGCGTTGCTCGTCGTAATCAGCACATTGTACCCGAGCATCGATGCCGATTCGCAGACGCCGAGCAGACAGTTCTGGAAATAAACACCGCTTCCATAATAAACGTCTGAAGGCAGTACCACGCCGATGTTGTGCGTCACCGTTCGGGTCCGCGCCATCTCCTCCCGCTCTTCTCCCCGTTTTGCCACCTCGAGAATCCGGTTTCTGGTCTTCTCTCCGATTCTGCCCTTACCGGACAGTGCACGGGAAACGGTACTTTTTGATACCCCTATCTCTTTTGCAATTTCCTCCAGTGTCATAAAAATACCCTGTCACTTTCTGTTAAATTTGAAAAATTCCTATATTTTTATATTTAATACGAATGCTGTTAGAAATCAAGTCATCCCTCAAAGCTTTTTGAACCATCACTTGATCTCTAAAAGAAGGAACGGCCGCGCCGGAGCTTCTGGCAGACCAGCGCGTCCATTCCCTGTTTTATTTTACTGTTTTATTTTACTGTTTTATTTTCCTTCTTTCTCCGCTACATACTCTGCTGCCTGACGGTTCATCTCATCCAGAATATCCTGGATTCCGGCGCTGTCCATAGCTGCGTTCATGGCATCGATGGAAGCGTCCACATCGTCAACGAGACCGTTGATCAGCGGGTTATAATAATTGTCGATGGCTGCCTCTACTGCTGCAAACTGTGTACTTACATTGCTGGAATCAAAGTTAAATCCGTCGTAAACATGATCTTCTTTGATGTTGTTGTTGAAGGCATCTTTGATGCTTTCATACTTGTCGTCCAGAGCCGTTCTGTTCTCAAGATATTCCTCTCTCTGGATGGTGCAGTTGTTCCATCCCCAGTTGCAGTTACTTGCTACACCATAGCCGCTCTCATCAATAACTTTGTACTGATCATCACCGACTGCTTCCCAGTGCTTTCCTTCGATACCGAGCATAGCCAGATCGTAAACATCCGGGTTGGTGTAGAATTCATTTAATACCATCATGGCTCTCTCTTTGTTTTTACTGTTTGCGTTGATGGCAACACCGTTGTTGATGTAAGAGTTTACTTTTTTCGACAGGTTTTTGTTCGGGTCTACCATCGTTACATTCCAATCCGGATGTTCCTCATTTGCCTGTTTTCCGTAGGTAAGACAGGTTCCGAGATTCCAGCTCATGCTTGCTGTTCTTCCGGTCAGAAGTCCGGTCTGTCTCTCATCGCTGCTGTTTAATACGTCGCTGGACCATGCTCCGGCGTCTACCAGGTCTTTCATCTCCTGGCAGTACTCACGGAACGCATCCCATTCACCGATGTACTGGAATTCAAGATCTTTCGGATCCTGGGTATGATACAGAATCAGCTCGCCGCCCTTCGGTGCTCCGCCCGTTGTGGAGTAGCCCTGGGACTGGAAGAATGGATACCACGGTCCGCCCTGACTTGCATAGATACCGTCTGCTGCACATGCTTTGTAGAACTTCATCAGGTCATCCCAGGATGTAATATCATCCATACCGTATTTTTCCATCAGGTCACCGCGCACTGCCAGAACTTCCTGACCAAACTCGTTGGCATAGTTCGGAACCATGTAGATTTGTCCGTCAATCTTTGCCTGCTCCCATGCCATTTCCGGAACAACCTCCCAGATATCCGGTGCATACGTTTTGATAAAGTCCTCAGAAAGCGGTGCAAATCCGCCGAGGGAAACGGTCTGCTCGTAATGGCACCAGCTCGATGCGGTAAAGATCAGGTCAAAATCTTCCTGTGAGGAGAACAGCAGGGAATATTTCGTGTCATGCTCGCCCCAGGAAAGGAATTCTACGTTCAGAGAGCAGTTCAGCTTCTCTTCCAGAATCTCATTGATTTTGGCGTAAACCTCATCAAAATCCGGGGTACGGTCGCCGATCAGATACATCGTCAGATCGACATGCTCCGAAGTGTCTGCATTCAGGTTGTCTCCCGATGTGCCGGAAGCTGCGGAGCTGCTTTTGCTGTCGCCCGTGCTTCCCTTTCCGTTGCCGGAACCGCATCCTGCCAGCATGCCGGCTGCCATTGCGGATGCAAGTAATACAGATACCAGTTTTTTGTGCTCTTTTTCATAAAGAACCTCCTTCATAAATATAATGTGTAATTCAAGCGGATATTCGCAATCCGCTTTGCTACTTGCTCATAACCGAATAACTGCTCCGCAGTTTATCAGAAGGAGCTTGCACTCCTCCTGATACAAGCAAGTCCCCACCCACCTGCTTATTGCTTTTCGCAATGGAAACAGGGGACTTACTTGATTCAGTTAAATTAACATGATTTGTATCAGCCTTTGACTGCTCCGATTGTGATACCCTGTACAAAATATTTCTGTACCAGCGGATATGCCAGAACGATCGGGCCGGTTACTACAATGGTAAGTGCCATTTTCAGGGACTGGGTCGGCAATGAGATTGCGCTGACGGCAGAGCCTGCGGCGTTGTTTGCAAGAAGCTTTTTATATGCCTCGATATCATTAACCTGCTGATACAGGAAATACTGCAGCGGATACTTGTTCGTGTCTTTGATATACAGCATCGCATTGTACCAGTCATTCCAATAAGCCAGTGCAATGAAGAGGCCCACGGTAGCAAGTGCCGGTTTGATCAGCGGCATTACAATCCGGAACAGAATACGGAACTCGCCGCAGCCATCAATCTTGGCCGCTTCAATCAGAGAATCCGGAAGTCCCACGATGTAACTCTTCATGATCAGAAGGTTGTATACGCTGAACAGCAGCGGAAGGAGCAGTGCAAGGTAGCTGTCCCGCAGATTCAGGGTCTGTGTCATCAGTACGTAGTACGGAACAAGACCGCCGGAAAACAAAGTGGTAAAGTAGAAGAAAAACGAAAACTGATTTCTCCACTCAAACTCCTTGCGTGACAGTACATAAGCTGTCATAGTCTGCAGCAGCAGACCAAGTACCGTTCCGACGATGGTCAGACCGATGGTCGTGCCGTATGCGCGGAAGACAACCATAGGATCTTTAAATACGGTTTTGTATGCCTCCAGGCTGAAATCCTGCGGCAGAAGGCTGAAACCGTTCTGGATAATGGCCGATTCCGAAGAAAACGAGCCGGATACGATCATGATGAAAGGAACGAGGCAGACCAGCGCGATGATTCCGCAGAATCCGTACGCGATGATATCAAGTGCAACCGCATCTTTTCCTCTTTTGATTTTACTTGTATGACTGGAAGATCCCACTTTTCATCCCTCCTAGAATAAGGTGTAGTCTTTATCATAAAGACCAACCAGTTTGTTTACGATTACGACAGTGATAAAGCACAGTACCGACTGATACAGACCAACAGCTGCGGACATTCCGAAGTCGTTGCTGCTGATTAAGGCACGGAACGTCAGGGTATCAATTACATCGGTGTAGTTGTACAGAAGACCGTTACTTCCAACCAAGTTGTAGAACATATCAAAGTTTCCTTTGAAGATGCCTCCGACGGATAGCAGAAGCAGGATGATTGTGGTCGGCATGATCATCGGGATTGTTACTTTGAAAATTCGCTGGAACACGTTTGCTCCGTCGATGCGGCTGCTTCATAAATCGAAGTGTCAATTCCCATAATTGCTGCCAGGTACATAACAGAACCGTATCCGATTCCCTTCCATACATTAAAGAAGACAAGGATAAACGGCCATGCCTTTGGTGTCGTGTAAAACTTGATTGGTGTTCCACCGAAGGTTTCAATCAGTCGGTTCAGAAAACCGTAGTCGGAACTGAAAATATTGAATGCCATAACTCCTACGATAACCCAGGAAATGAAATACGGCAGAAACATCAGCGACTGTGTGATCTTACGGTAATGTTTGTTGCGGATCTCGGTCAGAAGCACGGCAACGGCAATCTGCATCGTCGTGTTGATCACAATAAATGCCAGATTATACAGCACGGTATTTCTGGTAACGAGTCCGGCCTGTCCTGATTTAAAGAAGAACTTGAAGTTATCAAATCCGTTCCACGGGCTTCCCCAGATACCTCCTGCGTAGGAGTATTTTTTGAATGCCATTACAATTCCTGTCATCGGGTAGTAGGAAAAAATCAGGGTATAAATTACTGCCGGTGCAAGCATCAGAAGAAATACCCGGTACTTGTAGAGCTTTTTGCAAAACCCTTTCCAACCATTCTTTTTCATCTTCTCATTCCCTTTCTTGTTTGCGCAACTTTTTGTTGCTCAACTCTTTATTTTTCTTTGTGCCATTATCATATCATTTCGGCATATTGTTTACAATTCGCAGTTTTTATAAGATATTTCTTGTCGAAATATACTGTTTTACTATTTTTTGTGCAAAACGCGCAACTTTAGCGTTTTACCTTGTTGCGCATTGATTTTTCCATTACCGTTTGCGATTTTCACGTTCTCTTTTGATATTCCGTATTTTTTCTTGTGTATTCTGCCAAATATTCTGCAAAATAACTTCCTCAATTCCGAAAATCCCGTTGTAAGAAAAGAAAAAGTGCGCAACGTTTCGCATTTTCGTTGCGCACTTTCTGGTTTCTATTCACTTTTTCCCTGTTTCTGCCTTATTTCGCAGCAATGACATCCTGCATGTCATACATGCCAGCCGGTTTTCCAGCCAGGAATTTTGCAGCCTCTACAGCTCCTTTTCCGAAAACTCCTTTGGAATATGCTCTGTGGGACAGGGTAACAACCTCGTCCGGGCCTGCGAAGATGACGTCGTGGTCGCCGACGATGGTGCCGCCGCGTACAGCAGAGATTCCGATTTCTTTCGGGTCACGCTGCTCGTGGCGCTGGCTTCTGTCGTATACGTAGTGGTACTGGTTGTCCATTGCCGCGTTCAGGCTGTCTGCCAGGGCGATGGCGGTTCCGCTTGGAGCGTCGCATTTCAGTTTGTGGTGTTTCTCCACGATCTCCATATCAAAGCCTGCTTCGGCAAGCACTTTTGCAGCTGCCTGTACCAGTTTCATCAGCGTATTCACACCAAGGGACATATTTGCAGAGCGGAGAACCGGGATTTCTTTGCTGGTCTCCTGCACTTTTTTGAGCTGATCCTCGGTGAGGCCTGTGGTGCAGAGGACGAGTGGAAGTTTTTCTCCTTGCAGGCATCGAGCAGTGCGTCGGCTGCCTTGTAGGAAGAAAAGTCAACGACTACGTCTGCCGGAACATCGCATTCTGCCAGGCTTTTGAATACCGGGTAATCGTTCTGGCCGTTGTCGTTCATATCGATTCCGGCTATGATTTCTGCATTTGCATCTTCTTTTACCAGGCCGGTGATGACCTGTCCCATATGGCCGTTGCAGCCATGCATAATAATTTTAACCATTGTCTTTTTCCTTCTTTACTTCGTGTATTCTTAACTTAAGCCAGTTTGATTCCAAAATCTTTCATAGCCTTTGCCAGGCGCTCCTGGTTCTGCGGCTCCATCTCGGTCAGCGGCAGACGAAGCGGTCCAACCTCTTTGCCCATCAGGTTCAGCGCTGCTTTTACCGGAATTGGGTTTACTTCGCAGAACAGCGCATCGATGAGCGGCAATGCTCTCAGCTGGATTTCTCTGGATCCGGCCACATCGCCGTCGAGGAATTTCTGTACCATGTCGTGGGTCTCACGCGGTGCTACGTTGGAAAGAACGGAGATTACACCGCTTCCGCCAAGGGAAAGGATCGGCACAACCTGATCGTCGTTTCCGGAGTACAGATCGATCTTTCCATCGGTCAGCTGCATAATTTTTGCGACCTGGGAAATGTTTCCGGAAGCCTCTTTGACTGCAACGATATTCTCAACGTTGTTGAACAGATAGACGATCGTTTCCGGTGCAATGTTTACGCCGGTTCTGCCTGAATGTTGTAAAGGATGACCGGCACTTTGACGCTGTCTGCGATTGCGGTAAAGTGTGCAATCAGACCCTTCTGTGTTGCTTTATTGTAATACGGAGAAACGAGAAGAAGTCCGTCCACGCCGTATTTTTCTGCTTCCTGAGACAGATAAATTGCTGTCTCCGTGCTGTTAGAGCCGGTTCCTGCAATTACCGGGATTCTGTGATTTACTTTTTCCACGGTATATTTGATGGCATCCAGATGCTCCTCATGGGACAGGGTCGAAGCCTCACCGGTGGTTCCGCAGATAACGATGGCGTCGGTTCCGCCGGCGATCTGCTCCTCAATCAGTTCTCCGAGTTTTTCGTAATTCACTTCCTGTGTTTCGGTCATCGGTGTGATAATTGCAACAGCTGCACCTTTAAAAATAGCCATTCTCTTTTCCTCCTGTATGTTGTGTCAGATAAAACCATAAGAAATCAGTCGCCGGAGCTTATCTCCCACGGAAAATTTCACTTTCCGTTTAAAAAAGAGGCGCCTCATCCCAGATAAGATCGCCTCCAAATTCACACATACGCAGTATCTATGATCAGATAGCTCTCCATCTCTCGATGACAGTCACAGATTTTTCAACCTGCGCCCAGGAGCATACCGGTTCAGCGCCGGATGTCCTTCGGCATTCTTCCCTTTTCCTCTTCTTCTTTTGCTGCTGAGGCATCCGAAAAGGTACTCTTGAAGTAATGCGACCTCTATCCACTTCAGTTCTGCTTTTACTATAGCATCATTAAATTTTCTTGTCAACAGCGGATCGCGCTTTAACTCTCACTATATTCCAGCTTGCTCACCGAAACCTCATATGCGGTCCGCTTTTCCATTTCCGTCTCGCTCAGCCGCTTCATATATTCCCGGCTCTGGATCCGTCCCCAGATGAGAACGTGGCCGCCCACGGCAAACGCAGAGGCATACCGCGCATTCCGTCCCCAGCAGATGCACGGGATATAATCTGATTTTCCATACGGACGGTTGACCGCGATCAGAAGGTCGGCGATCTCTCTTCCCAGAGGTGTTTTCCGGTAGACCGGCGGTTTACATATGTATCCATCGAGGTAAATCTGGTTGGATTTGACGGAATCGTCCTCTTCCTCCACGAAGCTTAATTCCCGCGCAAATACGGAGAGTACCAGACGGTTCTTCTTCTCCTCGTGGCGGTTGTAGGACCGGAACTGACCGCTGATGCAGATCCACTCACCCTGGTAATCCTGTGATACATCCACCAGCCGCTCGGAGACCATCACCGGAATGATGTCCTGCGATTCACTCAACCGCTTGACCATCACATCGACGAGGTAAAAGCCCTCTCCGAATACCTGATGGCTGAATGTAAACGGGGAGACAATCTCTCCCATGATAACCACCTGATTGTTTTCAATCATCTTGTCTGCCATAATGAAAATCCCCTTCCTTTGTCTTTTCTTTCTGAATATTGATTTCTGATCGGTACTTTGCTGATCTATAATCCTAATGTATGAACCACATTTCTTTTTCAGAACCACTTTTTTCCAGATTTTTTTATTTCTATTCAAATCAGCATTCTGCCCAATTTTTTGTATATGTTTCTGTAAAAACCGCACCACATGCTTCGTATTTTCTACCATTGCAATACAAAAAATGTCACATCTTCCCTGTTTTTTTTCTCTGTTCTGTGCTATAATAGTTCAGATAGGCAGGCATCCAGCAGAGACAAAACGGCAAGGCACCTGCCTTTGTGCTGTGATAAACATTCCCGGCCGGCTTGAAATTTTGAAAAATTGAACCCGGCAGGGTCAACCCATAGGAAGAGGAATGAAGAAATGAAAACAACGAGAGAAGATGTAAGAAACGTTGCCATCATCGCCCATGTCGATCATGGTAAAACTACACTGGTAGACGAGCTTCTGAAACAGAGCGGCGTTTTCCGTGCCAATCAGGAGGTTCAGGAACGTGTCATGGACTCGAACGATATCGAGCGTGAGCGTGGAATCACCATTCTTTCCAAAAATACAGCAGTTTACTACAAAGGAACGAAAATCAACATCATCGACACCCCAGCCATGCGGACTTCGGCGGCGAGGTTGAGCGAGTTCTGAAAATGGTAGACGGCGTTATTCTGGTTGTAGACGCATTCGAGGGCGCTATGCCGCAGACCAAATTCGTGCTGAAAAAAGCACTCGAGCTGAATCTTTCCGTTATCGTCTGCATCAACAAAATCGACCGCCCGGAAGCACGCCCGGATGAAGTTATCGACGAAGTGCTCGAGCTTCTGATGGACCTCGATGCATCTGACGAACAGCTTGACTGTCCGTTTCTGTACGCATCCGCAAAGATGGGTCATGCGGTACTCGATCTGAACGATACCCCGAAGGATATGACTCCTCTGTTCGAGACCATCCTAAAATACATCCCGGCTCCGACCGGCGATCCGGAAGCTGGCACACAGCTTCTGATCAGTACCATCGACTACAACGAATACGTTGGACGTATCGGTGTCGGCAAAGTTGAAAACGGAACGATCCGCGTGAACCAGGACGTTATGCTGGTCAACCACCACGATCTGACCAAGAAGAAAAAAGTAAAGGTCAGCAAACTGTATGAATTTGACGGACTGAAAAAAGTAGAGGTTACTGAGGCAGGCATCGGTTCTATCGTTGCTGTTTCCGGTATCCCGGATATCCACATCGGAGATACTCTCTGCGGCGATCTGGACAACCCGGTTTCCATCCCGTTCCAGAAAATCTCCGAGCCGACTATTTCCATGAACTTCATCGTAAACGACAGCCCGCTGGCCGGTAAAGAAGGTAAATACGTAACTTCCCGCCACCTGCGTGACCGTCTGATGCGTGAGCTGAACACTGACGTTTCTCTCCGCGTCGAGGAGACTGATTCCGCAGACTGCTTCAAGGTTTCCGGCCGTGGTGAGCTGCATCTGTCCGTCCTGATCGAAAACATGCGCCGTGAGGGATATGAGTTCGCAGTAAGTAAGGCAGAGGTTATCTACAAAGAGGACGAGCGCGGACGCAAACTCGAGCCAATGGAAATCGCATACGTTGACGTTCCGGACGAGTTCTCCGGTACTGTCATCCAGCTCCTCAGCGAGCGTAAAGGCGAGCTTCACGGCATGAGCCGCGCAAGCGATGGTTCCACCCGTCTGGAGTTCGAAATCCCGGCACGAGGCCTGATTGGTTTCCGTGGAATCTTCATGACCTCCACCAAAGGAACTGGTATCCTGAACACCGAGTTTGAAGATTACGCACCGTACAAGGGCGACATTGAATACCGCAAACAGGGTTCCCTGATTGCTTTCGAGGCAGGCGAGTCCGTTACCTACGGTCTGTACTCCGCACAGGAGCGCGGTACTCTGTTCATCGGACCTGGCGAGAAGGTTTACGCCGGTATGGTTATCGGACAGAACGGTAAGGCCGAGGATATCGAGCTGAACGTCTGCAAGACGAAACACCTGACCAACACCCGTACTTCTTCCTCCGACGAGGCACTGCGTCTGACTCCGCCGAGAATCCTTTCCCTGGAGCAGGCTCTGGACTTCATCGACAAGGACGAGCTTCTTGAGGTTACTCCGGTTTCCTTACGTATCCGTAAGAAAGAGCTGGATTCCAGACTTCGTAAGAGAGCGGCAATGAAATAAATTTTCATAAAATGACATAAGAACGCCGTTCACTCTTGATTTGAGAGTAAACCGGCGGTTCTTTGTCGTTTTTCTATTCTGTTTTCTATTCGTTTGTCGTTCCGCCATGGAAGCCGTAATACGTCTCTCCCGCTGCAAGATCCACGCCGTTTGCCGCTGCAAGAGTATGAATCGTGACAAGCTCATACCCGCGGTTGATCAGCTCCGGCACGATCGTTGCACACGATTCTACGGTCGTCTCGTGGATATCATGCATCAGGATAATGTCTCCCGGGCTTACACTGTCGAGAACGGCGCTGATGTTTGCCTGTACATTTTTCGTCTGCCAGTCCAGGGTATCGACATCCCACATGATGCTCGGGCGGCCGATAGATGCGAGCAGTTCATCGGTGCTGTTTCCATACGGGAAACGGATGACAGTTGCACCCTGTCCGTTGTTGTACTGGGCGATCAGATCATCCGTCATCTGGAACTGGGCAAGGCCGTCGTCGAGGCTCAGTTCTTTCATATTCGGATGCGCATAGGAATGGTTTCCAAGCTCACAGCCGATTGCCGCCATGCGCGGGATCACATCTGCACCGTATTTTTCCACATTGCTGCCGAGCATAAAGAACGTCGCCTGTGCCCCGTACTGCTCCAGCGTATCGAGAAGCGTGCTGGTATAGACGCCTGGGCCGTCATCAAAGGTCAGGGCTACCATCATCGAGCCGTTGCGGTCTGGCTGGTAAACACCCTGGTCATCAAAGTAACAGCCTTTTCCGCCGATCGCTTTCCAGCCGGTCGCCATGTAACCATTGGAATCAAAATGGTACTGGTTTCCGTCGATATCTGCCCAGCCGTTGACGTAGTACGTTGTGGCATCCGTTGCGTACCACCAGCCCGACGAGCTGTACTGCCATCCCGGCGTCTCATTCGGCGGCGTGGTCTCCGCAAGCTTCTTAATTCCCGCATTTCCCGATCCGTCCTCCGCCTCCGGCGCCGTCTCGCTCACCGTCTTTGCGGCTGTGTCATTACTCAGTACAATTCCTTTTTTCGCAAGCTGCGCTCCCGCAAATTTCCAGATAAGCGCAAGAAAAAGAAGGCCGATTACCACACACAGGGAAATCCGTGATACTTTCTGCATCATCTGTCTGCGGCGCATCTGCTTTCTTCTCTGTTTCAATGATTTTCTTTCCATATGATCTGTTTATACTCCATCGTCCCGCCCCTTTGCGGAACTTTCTTCCATCGTAACACAAACGTTTTTCGACATTTTTCTACTTACTATCATAACGTGATCTGACCTAAGATGCAAGGCACAAATTCTTACATTTTTCCACTTCTGGTAAATTAATGTTTATCGTTTCTTAACATCTTGTCACAAAAAAAGAGTGACTCTGCACCCATGGTAAAAGCGGATACAAAATCACTCTTTGTCACTCTCTTTTAAAAAACCTGGTTTCTTTCTGGTGCTTTGCCACCAAATCACAGGTCTTTCACCTGTCCAGCCTGATTATCCTCTCTGCTTAAGAGTAACTGCAAAGTTTTAACGTTGCCAGAACAACGGAAGCAAACACCTTATGCCTCATGTCCTATTTTAGTCAGGAAATCGCTGCCCATCACCCATTTTTCGTTTTCCAGCGTCACAACGGACTCGAGTTTCCAGGTGACGGTCTCTATTTTGGTTTTGCGGAAGAAATGGAGGAAACGGGTTCGTCGCTCGATCGCAGCGGTCACGTTGGTTTCAATCTTCATCTGGTTGGATTCGTTGGTTACGGTTGTGGAGACGCTGCTCACGGTGATGCTGGTGATTCCGGTGTTGGTGTCGCTGTTCAGGTAGGCATCGCAGAGCTGCTGGTACTGTTCTTTGGCGGTTTTCTGTACGGCGGTGTCGGCGGAAAATTCATTTTTGATGGTGCTGAAGGATTTTCCGGCGGCTGCGGCTGTGAATACCTTGTCCAGGGACTCTTCTGCGCGGTCGGCGATGGTTTTGCCGGTGGAATCGTTGAGTTTTAAATCCGGCAGGAATTCCATGCTGCTGTTGTCCTGCACGAGGACGATCTCGCGGTATGGGTCTTTCTGTTTTTCGGTCAGTTCAATGGTGTGGCCGCCGAGGAAGAGATACGGGATTTTGTAGATGCTGACGTTATCTGCTGTCTCTTTTAAATACTTTTTCCCGACCTGCACGCCGTCCAGATAGAACGAGGCATCCGCCGGGACGGTGATTTCGACATCCGTCACGCAGCTGTCTTTCGGCACAACGTACCACTCTTTGAAGTTCCATTTTACGGTATCCCCGACGGCGATCTCCAATGTTTCTTCCTGCGAGTCGCTCATGCCTTTTAACGTGTACCGCACAGTATAAATCCTGTTTTCCCCGGTCTCAAGATTCTGTTTTCTGCGCATGAAAAAGCTCTTGATCTCCGGTGTTTCCTGCCCGTCAGTGCCGTCCTGTTTTGCTTTCCAGGTCATTGCATTGACGTAGTTCTTCCGCGACAGAAACGTGCTGTCCGGGAACTGACATACATCGTATGCACTGTTCCAGTCTCCTGCCAGACATGCTTCCACGTAATTCCGTCCTGCCGCCTGCGGCGCATACAGATACGCGCCTGCCATAAAAAATGCGGCGCACAGAATCAGAAACAGACTGAGATTCACGATCAGAATCCGCAGACTCATCGGCAGATCACGAAATTTTGCCGCCCGTATTTTCACAGAAAGCTCCGTCGTCTCTTCTCCGTCTTTTTCCACATGGCGGAATCTTTTTCCTTTTCTTTTCCACTTCTGGAGCATAGTTTACCTCATCTTTTCCTCTTATTTAGACTGTTCTTTCACCGCATACGTATGCACCCGGTCGCTCTTCTGGCTGTATGCCTCTCCCTCGGAATAATACTCCTCCGATGTCGTGGAAAAACGCGTAATCGTCTCTTTCACACGCTCTCCCGCCGTTTGCTGGTGGAGAAACAGCGCTGCAATCATCAGAATCACAAATATATCCAGAATCAGTACCGCCGCATTTGCCACGATGCCAGGTAATTTTTTTATCCACATAGGCTTCCCTCTTTTCTGTCTCCATTGTAACAAAATGCTCCCGAAAACACAAGGAAAGCAGAGACCCCGGCGAACCGAAAATTCTCTGCTTTTCACAAATGACATATTTATTTTTAACCTTGTTCAATCCACAGTCGGTAATTTCACAGAGTCTGACATGTCAGCAGAATGCTGACTGTGGTTTGCCTCATGTCAGTGGGGGATACCGATTTCTCTCCGCCCGCCACTGCCGTTAACTTTCTTATTTGCAATTCATCTCACCACCTATAGAGGTGGGAGAATCCTTGCTATTATTTGTTGAAGGGTTTACTCCTCGGTATCATCCTTTGACGGAATCATTTCCTCAAAGTCGAAGTCGAGCATCGGCTCTTCCTCTTCAGCTGACGGTTCTTCAACCGGAGCTTCTGCCATCGGAGCTGCCGGAGCATCGTCCTCAAGATCTTCGGTCAGAATCAGATCCTCGTCCTCTTCTTCCTCGATCATGCTGTCGGTATTCAGATGAATGTTGCTGTAGCACTTCATACCGGTACCGGCCGGGATCGGTTTACCGATGATAACGTTCTCTTTCAGGCCTACCAGATGGTCAACCTTACCCTTGATAGCAGCGTCGGTCAGAACCTTGGTGGTCTCCTGGAAGGATGCTGCGGACAGGAAGGAATCGGATGCCAGGGATGCTTTTGTGATACCAAGCAGTACCTGTTTTCCTTCTGCCGGCTCTTTGCCTTCTGCGATCAGAGCTTTGTTGGTCTCGTCGTAATCCAGGAAGTCTACCATGTCGCCCGGAAGGAATTCGGTATCTCCGTTCTCCTCGATGCGGATCTTCTTCAGCATCTGGCGAACGATAACCTCGATATGCTTATCGTTGATTTCTACACCCTGCAGACGGTAAACTCGCTGTACCTCGCGGATCATGTAATCCTGAACGGCACGTACACCTTTGATCTTCAGGATATCATGCGGGTTGACAGAACCCTCGGTCAGCTCGTCTCCGGCTTCCAGAACTGTTCCGTCTGCGATCTTAATACGGGATCCGTAAGGGATCAGGTATGTCTTGGATACGCCGTCTTCCGGATTGGTAACAACGATTTCGCGTTTCTTCTTGGTGTCTTTGATCTGTGCAACACCGGCGATTTCGGTGATGATGGCAAGTCCTTTCGGCTTTCTTGCTCGAAAAGCTCCTCGACACGAGGAAGACCCTGTGTGATATCTCCACCGGCAACACCACCGGTATGGAAGGTACGCATGGTCAGCTGTGTACCAGGCTCACCGATCGACTGTGCTGCGATAATTCCGACAGACTCACCAACCTGTACTGCCTCGCCGGTTGCCATGTTGGCGCCATAGCATTTTGCGCAGATTCCGTTACCGGAACGGCAGGTAAGAATGGTACGGATTTTTACTTTTGTATAATGCTCACCGTTCTCGTTGATGCCGTCTTTGATGACACGGGCAGCACGTTTCGGGGTGATCATATGGTTTGCTTTTACAATGACGTTGCCGTCCTTGTCTTTGATCGTCTCGCAGGAGAAACGGCCTGTGATACGATCCTGCAGACTCTCGATCTGCTCTTTTCCGTCTGTGAACTCGCTGACCCACATACCCGGAATTTCGTCCTTGCCCTCGGCACAGTCGATTTCACGGATGATCAGGTCCTGAGAAACGTCTACCAGACGACGGGTCAGGTAACCAGAGTCGGCGGTACGAAGCGCGGTATCGGACATACCTTTTCGTGCTCCATGTGCGGACATGAAGTATTCCAGTACCTGAAGACCTTCACGGAAGTTTGACTTGATCGGCAGCTCGATGGTGTGTCCGGTTGTATCGGCCATCAGTCCTCGCATACCGGCCAGCTGTTTGATCTGCTTATCGGAACCACGGGCTCCGGAGTCAGCCATCATGAAGATGTTATTGTATTTATCCAGTCCGTCGAGCAGTGCTTTTGTCAGCGCATCGTCGGTCTTCTTCCAGGTATCTACAACCTCTTTGTAACGCTCTTCGTCTGTAATCAGACCACGTTTGAAGTTTCTTGTAATCTTGTCTACCGTTGCCTGTGCTTCGGCGAGCATCTCCGGCTTCTGCGGCGGCACGGTCATATCGGAAATGGATACGGTCATGGCTGCACGGGTGGAGTATTTATATCCGGTTGCCTTGATATAGTCCAGAACCTCTGCGGTTTTGGTAGCTCCGTGTGTATTGATGACTTTTTCCAGAATCTGTTTCAGCTGTTTCTTTGCAACGAGGAAATCAACCTCAAGCGCAAGCTCGTTACCCGGAACCGTACGGTCTACGTATCCCAGATCCTGCGGCAGAATCTCATTGAAAAGGAATCTTCCGAGTGTGGAGCTTACGTTCTGCTGCATTACAGTACCATCTTCCATCTCTTTTTCGCAGCGGATGGTAATCTTGGTCTGCAGGGTAATGTATCCGTTCTCGTATGCCAGGATGGCTTCGTTCATATCGCGGAAGAAGCTTCCTTCGCCCTTCTCGCCCGGACGCTCCTGTGTCAGATAGTAGATACCAAGAACCATATCCTGGGAAGGAACGGCTACCGGACCACCATCGGACGGTTTCAGCAGGTTGTTCGGAGAAAGAAGCATGAAACGGCACTCTGCCTGCGCTTCTACAGACAGCGGCAGATGGACAGCCATCTGGTCACCGTCGAAGTCGGCGTTGAATGCGGTACAAACCAGCGGGTGCAGCTTAATCGCTTTACCTTCTACCAGAATCGGCTCGAACGCTGGATACCCAGACGATGCAGGTAGGGGCACGGTTCAGCATAACCGGATGCTCTTTGATGACGTCCTCGAGAACGTCCCATACCTGCGGCTCGAGTTTCTCGACCATTTTCTTTGCATTTTTGATGTTATGTGCAGTGCCGTTGGAAACCAGCTCTTTCATAACGAACGGTTTAAACAGCTCGATTGCCATTTCTTTCGGCAGACCGCACTGGTAAATCTTCAGTTCCGGTCCTACGACGATAACAGAACGGCCGGAGTAGTCAACACGTTTACCAAGAAGGTTCTGACGGAAACGGCCGGATTTACCTTTCAGCATGTCGGACAGAGATTTCAGAGGACGGTTTCCAGGACCGGTTACCGGACGGCCGCGGCGGCCGTTGTCGATCAGGGCATCAACTGCTCCTGGAGCATACGTTTCTCGTTGCGCACGATGATATCCGGTGCACCGAGCTCCAGCAGTCTCTTCAGACGGTTGTTACGGTTGATGATACGGCGATACAGATCATTCAGGTCGGATGTTGCAAAACGTCCTCCGTCAAGCTGTACCATAGGACGCAGATCCGGCGGAATAACCGGAACCGCATCAAGAATCATCCACTCCGGACGGTTTCCGGACTCACGGAATGCCTCAACAACCTCAAGTCTCTTGATGATGCGGGCTCTCTTCTGTCCGGTAGAATCTTTAAGACCTGCCTTTAATTCAGCAGACTCTTTTTCCAGATCGATTGCCATCAGAAGCTCTTTGATGGATTCCGCACCCATACCTGCACGGAAGCTGTTTCCGAACTCCTCTCTGGCATCCTGGTATTCTTTCTCGGTCAGAACCTGTTTGTACTGTAATTTGGTATCGCCTGCATCAAGAACGATGTAGTTTGCGAAATACAGAACCTTTTCCAGAGTTCTCGGAGACAGATCCAGGATCAGTCCCATACGGGACGGAATTCCTTTGAAATACCAGATGTGGGATACCGGAGCTGCCAGCTCAATGTGTCCCATACGCTCACGGCGCACACTGGATTTGTTACTTCTACGCCGCATCGGTCGCAGATTACGCCTTTGTAGCGAATTTTCTTATATTTACCGCAATGGCACTCCCAGTCTTTGCTTGGTCCGAAGATTCTTTCACAGAACAGACCGTCTTTTTCCGGTTTCAGCGTTCTGTAGTTGATGGTCTCCGGTTTTTTTACCTCGCCATGGGACCACTCCCGGATTTTCTCCGGGGAGGCAAGTCCTATTTTGATGGCATCAAAGCTCATCTGGTAATTTTCTTTTTTTGCTGTTTCTGGCATTTGATTACCCCTTTCCTCGCAAAGCGAAGATCTACAAGTTACATGTCATCATCTGAACTTTCATCCAGATCAAGATAAGAGTCTTCTTCTTCATCCTCTTCCACATCTACCATTTCTTCTCCGTCAAACTCTTTCTTGGAGATCCATAGTCACCAAATCTCTCGTCCTCTCTGTCAGAGTAACGGTCTCCCTCGATGATGTGGTTCAGATTGGTATCACCGTAATCAACTGATTCCATAATTTTAACTTCGGTATTGTCATCACGCAGTACGCGGACATCGAGTGCCAGGGACTGCAGCTCTTTCAACAATACTTTGAAGGATTCCGGAATACCAGGCTCCGGAATATTGTCGCCCTTGATGATGCTTCGTATGTCTTCACACGGCCAACCACATCGTCAGACTTCACAGTCAGGATCTCCTGCAGCGTGTAGGATGCACCGTACGCCTCAAGAGCCCAAACCTCCATCTCTCCGAAACGCTGTCCACCGAACTGAGCTTTACCACCCAGCGGCTGCTGTGTAACGAGGGAGTATGGGCCGGTAGAACGTGCATGGATCTTATCGTCTACCAGGTGATGCAGTTTCAGGTAATGCATGTGTCCGATGGTGGTTCTTCCATCAAACGGCTCACCGGTACGTCCGTCGCGGAGCTGTACCTTACCGTCTCTTGCGATATCAACGCCCTTCCACAGTTCTCTGTGATCCAGGTGCTCTTCCAAGTACTGATATACTTCCGGAAGCAGAACATCTTTATATTTCTCGGAGAATGCATCCCATTCCATGTTTACATAATCGTTTGCCAGTTCCAGGGTATCCTGAATATCTTTCTCGTTTGCGCCGTCGAAAATCGGGGTGGATACGTTAAATCCAAGCGCTGCTGCTGCAAGGCTCAGGTGGATCTCCAGCACCTGTCCGATGTTCATTCGGGAAGGCACACCCAGAGGTTCAGCACGATGTCCAGCGGACGTCCGTTCGGCAGGAACGGCATATCCTCTACAGGAAGTACACGGGAAACGACACCCTTGTTTCCGTGACGACCAGCCATCTTATCGCCGACAGAGATTTTTCTCTTCTGTGCGATGTAGATGCGGACTGCCTGGTTTACTCCAGGAGAAAGTTCGTCGCCGTTTTCACGGGTAAATACTTTGGCGTCCACGATGATACCATACTCACCGTGCGGTACTTTCAGGGAAGTATCACGTACTTCTCTTGCTTTCTCGCCAAAGATGGCACGGAGCAGACGCTCCTCTGCGGTCAGCTCAGTCTCTCCCTTCGGAGTTACTTTTCCGACCAGAATATCACCGGCACGTACCTCTGCACCGATGCGGATGATTCCACGCTCGTCCAGGTCTTTTAAGCTTCATCGCCGACTCCCGGAACGTCTTTTGTGATCTCTTCCGGTCCAAGCTTGGTGTCACGGGCCTCTGCCTCGTACTCCTCGATGTGGATGGACGTGTAAACATCATCCTGTACCAGACGCTCGCTAAGAAGAACGGCGTCCTCGTAGTTATATCCTTCCCAGGTCATAAATCCGATCAGCGGGTTTTACCAAGTGCAAGCTCGCCCTGGTAAGTAGACGGACCGTCTGCGATTACTTCGCCGGCCTCTACATGGTCACCTTTAAATACGATCGGTTTCTGGTTGTAGCAGTTGCTCTGGTTGCTTCGCATGAATTGGTCAGATGGTAAACATCTTTTGTTCCGTCATCGTTGTTCATGCGGATCTCGTTGGAGCAGGAGTAGGAAATGGTTCCTGCTTTTTTTGCAACGACGCAGACACCGGAGTCTACGGCTGCTTTTGCTTCGATACCGGTTCCTACAACAGGAGCATCGGTGATCATCAGCGGTACGGCCTGACGCTGCATGTTGGATCCCATCAGCGCACGGTTCGCATCGTCGTTCTGAAGGAACGGGATCAGCGCCGTAGCAACGGAGAATACCATCTTCGGAGACACGTCCATGTAATCAAACATGTGCGGCTCGTAGGACTGGGTCTCATCCAGATAACGTCCGGAAACGTTCTTGTTGAGGAAGTGTCCTTCTGCATCCAGCGGCTCATTTGCCTGTGCTACATGGTAATTATCCTCTTCATCTGCGGTCATGTAGACTACTTCGTCGGTAACACGCGGATTTTCGGATCTGATTTGTCAATTCTTCTGTATGGAGCCTCAACGAAGCCATACTCGTTGATGCGCGCATACGATGCCAGAGAGTTGATAAGACCGATGTTCGGTCCCTCAGGAGTCTCGATCGGCACATTCTTCCGTAATGGGAGTAGTGTACGTCTCGAACCTCGAATCCGGCACGGTCACGGGACAGACCGCCAGGTCCAAGGGCGGAAAGACGTCTCTTGTGCGTCAGCTCTCCAAGCGGGTTGTTCTGATCCATGAACTGGGACAGCTGGGAAGATCCGAAGAACTCTTTGATTGCAGCTGTAACCGGTTTGATATTGATCAGGGACTGCGGAGAAATTCCGTCGATGTCCTGTGTTGTCATACGCTCACGTACCACACGCTCCATACGGGACAGACCGATGCGGTACTGGTTCTGAAGCAGCTCACCTACGGCACGGATTCTACGGTTGCCCAGGTGGTCGATATCATCGGCATTTCCTGCGCCGTATTCCAGATGCATGTTGTAGTTGATGGAAGCGAAAATATCTTCCTTTGTGATATGTTTCGGAATCAGGTCGTGAATGTCACGTTTGATCGCCTGTTTGATCTCTTCGATATCGGTATTTTCCTCCAGGATCTTTTCCAGAACCGGATAGTATACTTTCTCGTTGATGCCAAGTTCTTCCTCGTCAACATCTACCCATGCTTTCAGATCTACCATTAAGTTAGAAAGAACTTTTACGTTTCTCTCCTCTGTCTGAATCCATACATACGGTACTGCTGCGTTCTGAATCTTGTCTGCGAGTTCCAGAGTAACGGTGGTGCCTTTTTCTGCAAGGATTTCACCGGTGGACGGATCTACAACATCCTCAGCGAGGATCTGGTTGCGGATACGGCTGCGCAGTGCAAGTTTCTTGTTGAATTTATAACGGCCTACCTTTGCCAGGTCATAGCGACGCGGGTCAAAGAACATGCTCATGATGAGGCTCTCTGCATTTTCTACTGCGAGAGGCTCGCCCGGACGAATTTTCTTGTACAGCTCGAGAAGACCTTCCTGATAGTTGGTGGAAGTATCTTTGGTGAAGCTTGCAAGAATCTTCGGCTCTTCACCGAACAGCTCTACGATCTCTGCATTGGAGCTTACTCCAAGTGCACGGATGAGGACTGTGATCGGAACTTTTCTGGTACGGTCTACGCGGACATAGAAGACGTCGTTGGAATCGGTCTCGTACTCCAGCCATGCTCCACGGTTCGGGATTACGGTACAGGAGAACAGTCTCTTTCCGAGCTTATCATGTGCGATGCCGTAATAAATACCAGGGGAACGTACCAGCTGGCTGACGATTACTCGCTCTGCACCATTGATAACGAATGTTCCTGTTGCTGTCATCAACGGCAGATCACCCATGAAAATTTCGTGCTCTGTGATCTCGTCTTTTTCCTTATTATATAATCTTACTTTTACCTTTAACGGTGCCGCATAAGTAGCGTCACGCTGTTTACACTCTTCGATTGAGTATTTTACGTCATCTTCACACAGTGTAAAGTCTACGAATTCAAGGCTCAGCCGTCCGCCGTAGTCGGAGATTGGTGAAATGTCATCAAAGACTTCTTTGAGTCCGCTTCTCAGGAACCAGTCATAGGAATCCTTCTGGACTTCAATCAAGTTGGGCATTTCCAATACTTCTTTTTGTCTCTGGTAACTCATTCGCATACTTTTTCCGGTAGGTATCGGACGTATTCTGTTTTTCTCCATTGACGTTGTCACCCCTTGTGTTATAATATATTTATTACCGCTCATGCCTGAACAAAAGGTTTTAGGCATATCTTGCCATAATAGTGCATTTTCTAGATTATCATGTTTTTTCAAGTGTGTCAACAAAACAGATTGTATTTTTTTCAGTACAATCTGTTTTTTACTGGTTTTTCTTCCGTGACCCTGTTAGAATAATACTTTAGATGTGATTGAAAGCACCGAATTTTCAGAAAAAACCGCCTGTTTGATTTTTTTATTTTTCAAATCAAACAGGCGGTTTTTTATTCTAATTTTTTAATATTTCAGAGCTCCATCCCGATTCCGCTTATGCCGCGTCGAATCGTTCTTTTTAATGCTGAATATTGTCAGCCATCATGTCCATAAAGCTCCATGGTTTCAGAACTTTGTTGATCTCTGCAAACACTTTATCATCGTAGTTGTGTTTTACTTCCGTTTTGCGGTCAAACACCATGGTATCCGCATCCTCTGCTTCTACTTCCGGCCAGTGCGGGAGTCCGGCATGATCCGGGGTGCCGTTCTTTGCGAAGGCGAGAAGTGCTCCGAAGATTTCGCTTTCCAGTTTATCGCTGACATCCGGGATGCCACAAATTTCTACGAGATCTGCGTTTCCGAAGAAATATGGGATATCGGAGCAGTGCCATGCCGGCTTGCCGTGCTGGAACGGGAATTCCAGAGCGAAGTTGTAGAGATATGCTTTGCCGCCGCCTTTTGCGAACAGTTTGGCAAGTTTTACGGTCGGCTCACGCATTGCACGGTCGATGGCAAGAACATCTACGCCGTTCTTCTCCGGATATGCTTCTTTGAAAGCGTCCAGAACCTTTTCGGCATTGTCTCCATAAACCTTTTTGAGGATTTCCAGAATCTCTTCCGCTGTCAGTTTGTTCTTATCATAAGCTGCCGGTGCAAACGTTGCGAACTCGCCGTATACGGTTCCGATCATCATCGGAATCTGATGTGCATGCTCACGGAAGCCTGCGTCGAATGGATTTCCATAGAAGTAATCGCCCTTTTTCGGGCCGCCGCCGATGTAGCCGCCACTCTGTGCAATCGCCGGAGCCACTTTTGCATATGCAGCAGCAAGCTGCGGATACGGTACAGTTTCCAGCTGAGCCACATCGTCAAAGCCGAGCTCTTTCATCATTGCCGTAATAATCTCCGTGCCGTCTTTCTCTCCTGCGCCGAGCGGATCGTCCTCCATAACACCGCTCATGACAAGACCTTTCTGGAACAGACCGTCTGCTGATGGAATCTGCATCAGGTCAGTCACCTTCATTCCGCCGCCGGACTGGCCGAAAATGGTTACATTCTCCGGATCGCCGCCGAACAGGGCGATATTGTCATGTACCCACTGCAGTGCTGCCACCATATCGGCGTGGCCTGCGTTTGCGGAGTTTTTGTATTTTTCCCCAAACGGAGACAGATCCAGATATCCTAAAATATTCAGTCTGTGGTTGACAGAAACAAGAATCGAATCACCTTTCTTTGCGATGCTGACGCCGTCATACGCAACCTGCTCAATGGAAGATCCCGCTGCGTATCCGCCGCCATGGAACCATACGAGAACCGGTTTTTTTGCTTCCGGATCGAGTTTGTTTGTCCAGATATTTAAGGACTGGCAGTGCTCATCCTGCGGCCAGTAGCGATGTGGAACCATCAGTTCTGCGCTCGGTGTTTCCTGGTTCTGGAGCGGGCATACAAAGCCATAGTTCGTTGCATCCTTCACACCGTCCCATTTCGATGGAACCGGCATCTGGAAACGGCCTGCGTATGCATACGGAATTCCTTTGTAAATGTAAACACCATCATAAAAATAACCTTTTAAATCGCCGGATGTGGTATGCAGCACCGGCACGCCATCGTAATCAAATATTTTCCCCATTTTGAAATACCTCTTTTCTGTAGAATTTAGCATTTATGTTGTTTTCAGTATAAACAATATTTTCGTCCTTTTCTACTCGAATTGCCGCAAGATCTTCTTATATTGTTGCTTTTTTTCCACTGTTTCTCTGTATTCTCCCACCGCAAGTGCAATTTTTTAAGATTTTACAGAATCTGCTCCACCTCAATCAGCGCCGTCTCGTGCGGCTCCAGGCGTTCCTGCACCGTGAGGCTGCCTTCCGGGTCGGTTTCCTGCTCCCAGACACTGTATTCCGGGTCCGCACTGTGCACAGCATCGCGCGCTCCATCCGGTTCATCCGCTCCGGAGCTCCCATCCGCACCCACGCATCGTAGCTGCTGCCGTGCTCTTTCGTCACTTTATACAGCCGCAGGCAATATTTTCCCGGTTCCAGTCCGGTCAGCTTCACTGAAAAGGTCCGGATTTCCCCCATATTGAATACGCGGTAACGGTCCGTGCGGGAAATATTCACGGCATGGCGGTAGCGGTACAGCATATCGTAGTGAACATAGTTGTACAGGTAAATCTGGCTTTGGTTTTTCTCCGGCTCCGTGCTGATAAAATAGCCGTCCCCACGCTTCACCAGACGAGATCCCATTCTGCCGAGCAGCCGCAGCGCAGTGCAGACCGCCTTTGGAATGCCGTTCATCGTGAACAGCCCAAAACCTCCATGATACGTTCCCGCGCCGGAAATACTTCATCCAAACGGTCATTGACCGAGAAATACGCAATTCCCTGCAGCGCCTCTTCATTTTCCAGAAGATTTTTAAACAGCCATGCCGCTTTATAACAGGTATCGTTGCACAGATCCCTCTGCCAGATGTTGCTGCTGCACTCATCCACCAGAACCGGCAGTGCACCAAGCCCAGCTTCTGCAGCAGACCTTTTACCTTCTCCCCGCGGTTCCGCAGAAAATCCGGGTCGCGGCTCACAATCATATTGACGCTCTCGTTGTTCTGGATCAGATTCATTTTCTCCTCTTCCTCTCCATAGATCACCGTGCCAAACGAGCGGAATGCAAAAATTTCCGGCACACATTCCTTTTCCTTCATAGTTTCGATAAAAGCTTTGAGATGTTCCTCCGGTCCAAGACCAAAGGAAAGACATGTTACAAGATCCGGGCTCACACGTTTCATCTCCTCGTACGATGCTTTCCACGTCCCAAAGAACTCATCTCCTCCATCAATCGTGATCACGTCTCCGCTGATCCACGGGTTGAAAATCCAGCGCCGCATCTGGTTGATTCCATACCGTTCCCTTAGATGTTCCATCAGGTTTTTAATCAGCATGCGCCACTCAGCCAGATCTCGCGGAGAGCTGCTTAGCGCCGGACGCATCGTTCTTCCCGGGTCTGTTTTTGCCAGCAGCAACGGCATATGGCCGAATTCCAGCAACGGCTTCGCTCCCGTGGAAAGGATGAAATCGATCACCTCATCAATATAGTTCCAGCAGAACTGAATCTCGCCCCACATATTCCGTCGAAGTACGCACATATCATCATCGAGAATTCCTTTTACGCGGATCAGCTCATAGCCAAGCTCCTGCACCAGCTGTTCCAGCTCATCCTGCACCTCACGGTTCAGCACACTTGCCGCATAGCCGGCATTGATCACGCGCTTCCAGTGGCCTGCCACTCTTGGTTTCCGTCCGTTTACTGCCGCCGTCACGGAAACGGCACTCTCATTTGTCGTCTCAATCCCCTGCTCCGTGACCGCTGCATACTGCAGGAGATTCTGGAAAATATCATGGTCTTCCGCCGTTTCTTCCCGCTCTTTTCCTTTCTTTTCACTCTGCTCTGCCGTATGTTTCATCTGCTTCCGGTATTCGCTCGGTGTCATACCGCGGTATTTGCGGAATGCGCGGATCATCGCCGTCTCGTTGACAAATCCATTACGATAGGAAATCTCCGTCAGCGTTGCGCCGCTGTGCATTTCCTGTACGGCATGCGCCAGGCGCACCTGAGTCACGTACTCCAGAATGATACGCCGAAATACCGCGGAAAGCTCCGTGAAATATAGGCACGGCTCAGATAAAGATGATCCGCCAGATCCTCCAGCGTAATCTCTTCCCGGTAATGCTGCAGAATGTAGTCCGATGCCCGCTGAAGGCGTTCCCGTCCGCTCCGGCCCTGTTCCACCTTTTTCTCGGATGTAAAGTAAGAAAGCAGATCCTCCAGAAGCGCCGTCACACGGCTTTTCATATAGACCGGTTGTTCCTCATTATTTTTGTACATCTCAAGAAAGATCCGTGCCATATCCCGCCGGATCAGGTCAAATTTTTCCTGCTGATCTTCCATATAAAAAAACGACTGACATTTGACTTCACATTTCAGCAGCTTAATGTGAAATGAAGCAATCGTCTCCGCTGAAACGCAGAGCGACAGGGCAAGTCCGTCTTCGTCCAGATCCAGGTCACAGATCTGAAACCGGTTGATCGCAAAGATAGATCCCATCGGGAGATTGTGAACTTCCCCGTCCTCGTAGCTGACTCTTCCTCTCCCACGAAGCAGAAATAAAAGTTCAAAATCCGGATTCCACAGTTCCCGTTTCTTCTCCGGCCGGAGTAGCCGAAAACGGAATCCCGGCATTTCCTGTTTTGTTCCTCTCATCATTATGTCTTCGTCTCTGTTGTCTCTTTCCATTCCACACCTCATAATAGATTTTTTTCTATTGTATTGTACCACAAAAAAGATCCCACAAAAAGATCTTCTCCTTTTGTGGGACCGATTTTTCGGTTTTTGTTTTAGTTTTTGCAATTATTCCTTCACCTTCAGCACCAGACACTGATACGGCTGCAGACGGATCGTTTCCTCGCCTGCCTCGCAGGTGTCATAGTTATTCAGAAGTACTTCTTCGATTGTATCTGTAAATGGCAATGTAATGCCATCCGCAAGAGAAGTAGTAAGGATCAGAATATTATTCTTCTCATCCTTCCTGCGGTACGCCAGAACGCCGCTTACCGTCTCGTATTCCGGAATCAGCATTCCGTAGAGGAAGGTTTCTTCCAGATCTTCACGTCGTCTTACTGCCACCATTTTGCGGTAGAACCACAGCAGGGAATCAGGATCTTTTTCCTCGGCCTCATAGTTCAGTTCCGTATAGTTTTTATTCACCGGGAACCACGGTGTACCTGTTGTGAATCCCGCCTCAGCAGATGCATCCCACTGCATCGGAGTTCTGCTGTGCTCGCGGCTCTCGCGGTTGATCTGCTCGAGCGCTTCCGCATCCGTTTTTCCTTCGGCAATCAGGCGGTCGTAAATAGCAAAGGTCGGTTTATCGACGAATCCCTGAATGGACTGTTTCGGATCGTCGCGCATGCCGATTTCCTGTCCCTGATACAGGAACACAATACCCGGCAGGAAGAAATTGGTGACCGGAAGCATCTTTTCGCTGTAGCGGTTCTGGTCCTCCGGCATCAGGAACCGGTCGATGATGCGCGTTTTGTCATGGTTTTCGAGGAAGTTGCAGAGCATGCCGCGGCCATCCACGATTTTCTGCGCCGCAAAAAGCTGATCGCGATAATCGTCAAACAACGCCACGGTATTGCCCCATTTCGGGTTACGCACATTGTCGAGGGTGTGACAAAAATCGAAAACGGACGAGAAACTGCCGTTTTCCCCAATCACATCCTCCACATCCTCCGGTCCCATGTGATCGTACTCTCCGATCGTCAGCGCATCGGTCGGTGCAAAAGTGCGCTCCTTCATTTCACACAAGATATCGGCAAGACCGTCTACATTGTTGAAATACTCGAACGCCATATTGTACTCGTCCGGTCCATCCGGCGGAAGGTTGGTGTACTGATAATTCTTTTTCAGATGGCTGATCGCATCAAGACGGAATCCGCCAAGTCCCAGATCCATCCATTTTAAAATCATCTCATAAATTTCTTCCCGCAATTTGGGATTCTCCCAATTGAGATCCGGCTGCTCTTTTGTGAAGATGTGGAGGTAATACAGGTTATCATATCCCGGTACTTTCTCCCATGCGCTGCCGCCAAAAATCGACCGCCAGTTGTTCGGCTCTTTGCCGTCTTTTCCTTCCCGGAACACATAATACTTTCCGTACTTTCCAAACGGATCTTTGAGTGCCGCCTGAAACCACGCATGCCGGTCAGAGGAATGATTCACGACAAGATCCATCAGAATGCGGATGCCGCGTTTTTTTGCCTCCTCGATCAGCTCCTTCATGTCCTCCATCGTTCCAAACGACGGGTCGATATCCATGTAATCGGAAATATCGTATCCGTTATCCACCATCGGGGATGCAAACACCGGGCAGAGCCAGATGACATTGGCTCCCAGCTTTTCTATTTTGTCAAGATGACGGATTACGCCTTTCAGATCTCCGATTCCATCTCCGTTAGTATCCTGAAAACTCTTCGGATAAATCTGGTATCCAACCGTTTTGTGCCACCACTTTTTCTCCATTGCTTTTCTCCTGTTCATTTTGTTTTTATAATGCGGGCCGTTCTTTAGGTTTACCGTAAAACCTATAGTGTTTTCACTATATCACAAAAGAATGGATTATGCTACTTTTTCTTTTTGATTTTTCCCGATGTCCGCTTTACCGTTACGGCTCACTGTTTTTTCATCAGCGGCAAAATCACGCAGGAAGCAGCTTTTCCGCCCATATGAATGGTCTGATGTGCAATTTTATTCTCCGTTTTTTCCGACCACAGCCCTTTCTGATTGCTGTGAACATGATACTGCGGGAAGTCGGAGGAGGAAACATCTACACGAATGCGGGAACCCTTTGGAATCGTGTATACAATATTCCACATAGTAATCTGTACCTCTGCCACGCTGCCCAGTTCATAGGCCCCGACCTCTGTTTTTCCCTGCTCCAGCGTTGCAATCGAGGAACGAATGTTGTAAGCTTTTCCCTCCGGCGTCACTTCCATGATTTTCGCTGTGAATGCCGTATCCTCGCAATCACTTTCCACGAACAGACGGACGGAAGCTTTTCCGTTCAGCGTGAAAGTTTCTTCCAGCGGTTCTGATACAAAACTCAGGACATCCTCACGATAGTCCGGTTCCATCTGGAGATGCTGCCGATCTGCGGCATCGTATGCAGAAGGGCTTCTCCTCCGATGCTCTCGACGGGAGTGGCCGGGTCAAACGTGTAGTTTCTCGTTTTTTCCTGTTCCGGCGTGTCTGTCCGCAGTGTTTTCTCATCCAGATACAGCGTCATGCTTCCCGCAGTTCCTTTTTCTCCCAGTCCGTCGGACACGGTATCAATCCACCGGTCTGCGCCGATCTCATAGGCACGGATCCGCTGCGTCGGGATTTCTTTTTGTTTCAGCGTCAGCTCAAACCATTCCAGCATCTTCGGAATTTCTTCATTCTGCGGGTGCATCACCTCTTTGCCCTCGAGGCAGATCTGGAAAAAGTGGTTCCAGGCGCCGATTTCCAGCCAGCTGTGCTGTTTCGTCTCCTCATTCAGTCGCTCCCACGTTTTCATACTGCTGCCGTGGTGATGATCGTACCAGCCGCTTAAAAGATAAATCGGAACCTTCGTTTTTGATGGAATTTCCCGCAACTGTTTCCACCAGCCCGTCTGCCAGAGTGCCGCATCCGGCTCGGGCTTGTGATGTATTCGCGGTAGGACGGAACACGCTGTCCCCAAAGAGCTTCATCCACCTTGACCTGCGGCAGATAGCGACAGCTTTCGCGGTAATCGGCGGACACCGGTTTTTCTGCATTTTCCATCGACATGCCGTCAGGATATCGTGGCGGAAGCAACCTTTTCGTTAGGCTTGAGGTAAAGCGGTCGGTTCCATAATCTTCAAGGAACATGGCAGCAACCTTTCCTTCCGCGGCATCGGCAAAAGCCCAGCCGGTCATACTCGTGTAGGAATGACCCCAGTAGCCTAAAATCTCGCACCATGGCTGTTCTACAAGGTAATTCATCGTGTCGATGCCGTCGTTCCGTTCGTTAATGTTTGGCTCCCATTTTCCTTCTGACTGCTCCCTGCCGCGGCAATACTGGTAGACATACACATAACCTCTGCACGCCAGTCCCTCGCCGTAGGCACGGTGAATACGGTCGTTGCCCGGATAGCAGGTACGAGTCAGGATGACGGGATATTTCTTGTTTTCTCCTGATCCGCCTTCCCTTGGAAAATAATAGATTGTATGCAGCTTCACACCATCGCGCATCTCGATCTGGCTGTCTTTTCTTTCAAATGCTGCACAGCTTTCGGAAACGCCGCTTTTCGCAAACTGTTCCTCCACGCGTTTTACCACTGCCGCCATAAAATCTTCTGCCATCGCCCTATACCTCCATTTCCAGCAGTGCCATACCGAGTGTCTTTCCATGTTTGTCCAGCGCCAGCGATCTTGTGACACCGCCGCCGAGTGTCTTGTCGAGGACAAAGTTCAGCGCATGGATTCCGTCCAGTTCGTAGCGGGTTACTTTTCCGTGGCAGATTTCGCGGAAGTATTCTGCTACGCGTGTTTCTGTTACTTTTTCTTTCAGCATTTCATAATTGTTCTCATCATATGGGATCACCGAAATATTGGAGATCTCGCCTTTATCGCCTGTTCTTGCATGTGCAATCTCTTTTAATTTCATCGCCTTATACCTCCCGGAATGTAACTTTTGCTTCTACTGCATCGCGCGGCACAAAAATTGAGCAGACCGAGACAATCTCGGACACCCGTTTCACTGCTCCGCCGCCTCCTGCGGGACCGTTGGTATAGAGAGCCTCCACCTCGTTTGCCAGCAGAACGGCATTTTTCCGGTCTTTCGTTCTGCCTGCGGCGCGGAGGCGCACTTCACACGGAGTTCCACTTCCGATCTCCTTGGAAATTGCATCACGATACAGGGAATTGCATCCGATAAAATCAGTACGGTACTCTTCCAGCTCGATGCCTGTCAGTTCAATCCGCTTCTCCAGAATCTCTGCCGCCAGCTCCGCCCGTGCCATACAGTTGCTTCCGCCGTAGGAAATTTCACCCTCACCGATGAAGCAGTCCTTGTAGCCGACACTCACTTTCAAAGTTTCCGGTCTTCCATGCGTTGTCGCATGCTCGGCGCGAACCTGGTTTTCCCCGATCTGCCGGAACGTCACCTTTGAAAAGTCCGCTGTTGCATCCGGGGTCAGGTAAGCCTTTGGGTTGTGGATTTCGTAGATCATCTGCTCTTTACAGGTATCCACACTCACCAGTCCGCCACTTCCCTCGACTTTTGTCACGGTAAATGCGCCTGTCTCGTCGATCTCAATGAGCGGGAATCCAAGTTTCCACAGATCCGGCACATCCTTGTAGCCCGGATCCGCAAAATAGCCGCCTGTCACCTGTCCGGCACACTCCAGCAGATGGCCTGCCAGAACCGCCTGTCCCATCTGATCCGGGTTGTCGTCAATGTTCCATCCGAACTCATGTACCAGCGGTCCGATCGTCAGTGCAGGATCGGAAACGCGACCGGTAATGACAAGATTGGCACCCTCTTCCAACGCTTTTGTGATGCCCTCCGCACCCATATAGACATTCGCAGAAATCAGAACATCTTTTTCTCTTTTAACAGCGTGCCATCCTCCAGCACTTTTTCATTTTCATACTTATCCAGTTCGTCTGTAATATCATCGCCGGTCACACAGGCAATTTTCAATCCACCGACACCCAGTTTTCTGGCAATTTCACACGTCCGTTCTGCAGCAGATACCGGGTTGGCAGCTCCCATATTGGTAATAACTTTTACTTTGTTTTTCGCCATCAGCGGGAGAATTTTTTCCATTCGGTAGTCGAGCAGCTGGTTGTAACCCTTCGACGGATCTTTCTCTTTGTCCTGCTGCCCGATCGCAACGGTGCGTTCCGCCAGACACTCGAAAATAATGTAGTCCAGATTTCCTTTTTCCATCAGCTCCACTGCCGGCTCAATGCGGTCTCCCGCATAGCCTGCGCCGCTTCCGATTCTGATTTTTTTCATGTTCTATGGCCTCGCTTTCTTTGATCTGAGATCATTGTAATGCGATATCCGGGCAGATACTACAAAAGGGATCGTAATTTCTAAAATTTTAGAAATCATGATCCCTCTTTTATGTGAGTTCTGTTACAGCAAAGACAGAAAATACCACAAAGCCCCAAAGCTGCAGAAATTCCGGCATTTCATTCTCCTTCTGTCTTATTCTTTGATTTTATTATATAACGTTGCCAGCGAAATTCCGAGTTCCTTTGCCGCTTTTTGCTTCCCTTCCATATCCCGTCCGTACAGCAACAACGTATTTTTGATCTCCTGCCGTTCAAAGCGGCGCACCCGCTCTTCCAGCGTCATGTGAGCCTCTGATTCCCGTTTTTCAAACTGTACGAGACTCGTCACAATTGAGATGCTTCCGCGGATATGATGCTCTTCCCAGATCGGATAAACACTTGCAAAGTATTCCTGTGTTCCCTCTCTCCGCACCATTCCCTCGACCGGGATGCCGCTCCAAATGACTTCCGGAGCAATGGCAGATTTGCGGTACTCCGTGATTTTATGACCTTTCGCGGTTTCAAGCGGAACGCCGATGAAATCGCTGTAGACTTGATTAAAGAACACAATCCTGCTGTGCTGATCGCAGATCAGGATTCCCTGCTGTAGAGATTCCAGAACGGAATGTACCTGCATTTTTCGTTCCTCCCGTTTTCTCTTTCTGTACTCTCGGAGTCTTTCTGTCATGGGGATATTTAGCCCTTATACTCCTCCGTAAATGTCTTGTATAAATAGATCACATTCTCAATTTTATCTCCACGGTCGCAATTACATTTTGATACCACATGGCATCACCATACCTTCCGGCAATTTTTAACTTTATTGCCACAAAGTATGGACTCAGTTCAAAAAAACGCACGGCAGGAAATCCCGCCGTGCGTCCATAGATTCTGATTTACGCTTAAATTATTTAAGAGTAACTTTAGCGCCTTCAGCCTCAAGTTTAGTTTTGAGCTCTTCAGCTTCTGCTTTGGAAGCACCCTCTTTGAGGACTTTCGGAGCACCGTCAACTACTTCTTTAGCTTCTTTCAGGCCAAGTCCTGTAGCTTCACGTACAACTTTGATAACTTTAACTTTGTTCGGGCCAACCTCTGTCAGCTCTACGTCGAACTCGTCTTTCTCCTCAGCTGCTGCTGCATCGCCTGCTGCTGCTGCAACTACAACGCCTGCTGCTGCGGATACGCCGAACTCTTCCTCACATGCTTTTACAAGATCGTTTAACTCTAATACAGATAACTCTTTGATAGCGTCAATAACTCTGCGGTTGTTAACTTTGCCATTTTATTTTCCTCCTTGGATATTTTCTGAATAATGTTCTCAGGCTGCGTATTTCACGCTGCCCGCTTGAGGCTTAGGCCTCTGCTGCGCCGCCTTTGGACTCTGCGATCTGGTTGAGGACGCGAGCCAGGTTTGCGATCGGGGACTGGATGCTTCCAAGCAGTTTGCCAAGAAGTTCTTCTCTTGACGGAACGTTTGCCAGTGCTTCCATTCCAGCTTTGTCGTAGTAGTTTCCTTCTACAACACCAGAAACCATCTCCAGCTTCGGAGCGGTTTTTGCAAATTTAGCGATGATTCTTGCCGGAGCTGTTGCATCGTCCTTGCTGATTGCGATAGCGTTTGTGCCATCCAGGTCTTTGGTAAGAGACTCGAAAGCAGTACCAGCGAATGCACGTTTCATCATTGTATTTTTGTATACTTTGTAATGAACGCCTGCTTCTCTTAACTCTTTACGCAGCTGAGTATCCTGAGCAACGGTTAATCCGCTGTAGTTTACCAGCAGCACGCACTGTGCGCCTTCTACCTGTGCGCTGATCTCTTCCAGGACCGGCTTCTTCAGATCGATTTTTGCATTGATTGCCATGATTGCACCTCCTTGTAGTATTTCGTACCTACGCTTTGGAAGTATAAAAAAGCTCTTCGCGAAGATTGGCGAAGAGATCTCAAAATTCCATAACATGAACCTTGTGTAACTTCTCCTCGGCAGGCGTTTGAAACTTACGCCTTGCGGCACCTGCTGTCTTCGGCGTGATACAGGTGGTATGATAGCATATGTGAGGCGAGTTGTCAAGATCAAAATAGACTTTTTTCATATTTGTGCAACTTCATCAAAATATGCGTTCTATTTTTTCAAACCGTTTCTTCCTATACCATGTTATACTTATTTTGTTGTCGCCTCCCAAACTGGCAACAGGAAGGGGGTGAGCGCATGTCTATACTTATTTCTCTTATCGTTTCCGTTGTAGCAGGTGTAATCAGCTACTATATCTGCAAGTGGCTAGACGGAAAACATGGCGACAATTAGCCCAGGCGGATGCCCTTCCGTAAAAAGGGAAGAACCCCCAGCAGTTGCCGCTGCTGGGGGTTCGCTTTGTGAACACATGTCACTTATTTCTCTTATCAGCTACACATACTATATCATATGCAGAATCGAATTTCAAGATTCCTCTCCCACATTTTTATTTCACTTTCACCAGTCTCACCGCCATATACGGTCTTGACGGCATGTCGATCGTGAATTCTCCGCTGTGGCGGCCTGCCGGGGTGATGGTCATGTTCCAGGTGTCGATGACTTCCACATCGAACTCCTGGCCTTCCGGCATGTGGAACGGGCGGCGGCATGGGCGGTTGGCACCGTAATAGTACATCACGCAGTCTTTTCTCGGATGGCTTGCGCTGTTTGTGCAGCAGGTCTCATCAAAGAATGCCGGAAGCGGCTCCATATAGCCCCCGTTTTCTTTCATGATATCCAGCAGGAACTGGATCCGCGCCGGACTGCTGCCCTTCAGCTCTCCGCCGTGTGACCACCAGATCACACCGTTTTCATTTTCATACGTCTCTCCGTGCTGTCCATATCCGCCTCTGGTGTATGCCTCCCAGAACCGGCGTGTCATCTCCTCGCCGCTGATATTGCCCCAGCCGAACGGAAGATTTCCTTCATATGCAATTTCATCGAGCACGCACGGTTTTCCATACTGCGGGCGCCAGATTTCCACATTTTCTGCGGTGCGGTACAGATCGATTCTCTGCAGACTGCAGTGCGTGATCCATCCCCTGGAATGATCGTACATGGTCATACAGTTGTGAATGGAGCGCAGATGGCGGTACGGATCCTGACGGCAAACGGTTTCGGCATTGGATTCCCACTCGGATACCGGTTTCCAGCGGAACAGGTCAAATTCATTTGCCATAGCCCACCATACATTGTGGTATGCGCTGAAACGGTTGACAACGTATCTTAAATAAAAGTTCTGCTGTTCCAGATTCATGCGGGAATAGCCCCAGCGGTCGTACGGATGGAACAAAATCAGATCTGCCTGGATTCCCATGGTGCCAAGCGTGCGATCGTGTTTTCAATATGTTCAAAATAAGAAGGATTCGGACGAGTATAATCCCATACTTCATCCGGGTTTTCAATCATGGCATCAATGCCGCCGAACATATTGCGCGGCGCTTTTTCCAGCTTTTCTGTCTCAAAATCAGACGGAGACCATGGAGAATTTTCACGAATTTCAAACGGATACTGTGCCGGCTCTTTTAAATTGTAGACATAGTGTTTCGGAAAAACACAGAAACGGATCTTGTTAAACGGAGAGGACGCAAGACTCTCATACGTTTTCTCCTGTGTCTCCTTACTCTGCAGCTCCCACACATAACAGGTCGTACCGCACGGGTAGTATTCCTTTCCGTCATCGTAAGCAAAATGATAGGTGTTTGCCACACGGACCGGACCGTGACAGCCTTCATCAGCTGCACCGACCTCCACCGTCACTTTCGCCTCATCGCCCCAGCTTGTTGCTGCGGTGATCTCATACGTTCCTTCGCCGGATGGCATAAAGCGAAGCTTGTATACGCCGTTTCCGTCATAAAAGCCCTCGGCATGCTTTTCCTCTGCCTGACCTGCCATCGTTCCTTTCACCCACTGCTCCGCAAATGGATTTCCCTCGGACGGTCCCTGGAAAACCAGCTCTGCGATTCCATATCGTTTTACATGTTCGGTATAAGACTGTAACATACGTTCCACCTTTCTGAAATAAGTATCGCTTCGTATTGTGATAATTTAATTTTACTAAATACATTTTGAATAGTCAATTCTTTTTAAATTTAATTTTTAAACAATAATTCAGTTATTTTTTTATTACTTTTGCCGGTATCCGTTTCTTTTTTCCTTGTATTTATTGACGTTTTTTCACTTTTATTGTAAACTTTCCCATAGAGTCTGCCGGATCTTTTGCTGAACAGTTCCGGCCTTTTCTTCTTATCTGGCTCAAAATTCAGCATGTATCTAACATGTATCGGAGAGGAGATGTTTCTTTGAAAAAACGGTTTTCCAAAATTTCCATACACTCACTTGGTTTTCGTATTTTTGTTCTGCTTGCAGTCATGATCGTCTTTTTTTGCGCGCTTGTCGTGTACAACAACACAGCCGCTTTCGGTCTGATGCTGGAGCGGATCCATGAGAACTCGGAAAATACACTGGTTCTGTACCAGAAAAGCCTGGATGAAAACCTTTCCCGCCCCGAAACCTATCTCTATGTTTTTGCTTTGAATGATACCGATCTCCTTTCGCTCCGCGCAGCGGAACCACAGACAACCAGCTGGTATACCACATTAAACCGAATCAAAAAAGCTTTGAAAACGCAGCACCGAACTATACCGTAGACGGCTTTTTCTGTTATCAGGAAGCCACAGATGCCCTCGTTCTCTACGACCAGACCAGCAACCCGCCACCGCTCCTCTGGAACTATATCCGCGGAATCGCCAATACAGAGGCTCCGTCCTCTGTATGGAATCTCAACGAAATCAACGGGAAATATTACCTTGTCCGTATCCTGAACCTAAACGGATATCTGCTCGGCGCGTACATTTCCACGGATACACTCCTCGGCACTCTGGTCGATACAAAAACGCAGGACAGCCTTCTGTATTTTTCCGATGGTTCTCTTCTTCTGCGCACCCCGTCAAACGATGTCCGCCTGGAGGCTCCCCGCTTGAAATGGCGACGGTATCCTTCCTACGAAATCGACGGAACCTCCTGGATGGCGGTTTCACATGAACTGAAGGAAACACCGCTGTCGCTGACCCTGCTTCTGAAGGATTCGGAATATACCAAATATCAGACAAACTTTTATATCATTGCCTTTATTGTTTCGCTCGGTCTGTTCGTAGTCTGGCTGCTTCTGTCTGCCTCCCTGTACCGCTGGTTCTTCACCCGGTTCACATGCTGACGCATGCGCTGGAGCAGCTCCGCGGCGGAGATCTCAAGGTGCGTATCCCCGACGACGCTATGCTCGATGAATTCCGGGAAATGACGACCGCTTTCAACGATATGGTCGAGGAGATCGATGATCTGAAAATTGAGAATTACGAAAAACAGCTCTCCCGTCAGAAGCTGGAGGCGCTTTACCTGAAGCAGCAGATCACACCGCATTTTATGATCAACTGCCTGAACACCATTTATCAGCTGACTGAAAATAACCACGCGGACCTGGCACGGCAGATGCTTCAGAACCTGAGTGTGCATCTGCGCTATACGCTTTCCTCCGGTCAGACCGTTTCGCTTTTAGAAGAGCTGAAGCTTGTAAAAAACTACGTGGAGCTTTCCTCCATCCGCTATCCCGGCGCGCTGCGCCTGCTCCCTTCCTGCGAGGAATCGCTGCACAATGCAACGGTTGTGCCGCTGATGCTTCTGAACTTTGTGGAAAACACGGTCAAATATGAGGTCGTTATGGGGAAAGTTCTGGACATACATATCGACGTCACCGCCAGAGAAAAAAATCAGTGCACCCGCCTTCATATCTGTATCTGGGATACCGGACGCGGTTTTTCGGAGAATATGCTTGCCGTGCTGCAAAATCTTGATACCTATGTAAATTCCGAGCAGGAACACATCGGCATCACAAACGTTGTACTCCGCCTCCGCCAGATTTTTCCCGACGCGGCTTTTACTTTCTGCAACCGTTCCGGCGCAGGCGCTCAGATTACCATTGATTTTCCTTACGTTCCCTTTTTCCGCATCGACGGATAACCGGAACGGTAAAAAATATATTTTGGGAGGTTATCATGAACCTGTTAATCGTAGACGATGAATATTATACCGTTGAAAGCATTTCCAACAAAATCCGCACACTGCGGCCGGACTTTTTTGAGATTTTCTGTGCCTACAATATGACGCAGGCATTGGAAATCTTTTCCGCGCATCCGATTGACCTGATGATTTGTGATATCGAGATGCCCGGCGGTTCCGGCCTCGAACTGCTGGACCAGATCCGTCAGGCACACTACGAAACGGTCTGTATTTTTCTGACCGCCTATGCAAAATTTGAATATATTTCCCGCGCCATGAAGCTTTCCAGCAGTGACTATCTGTTGAAGCCGCTGGATGACCATGCCCTTCTGGAAGCCCTTGACAAAGCCTGTGCGCAATGTGAAAAGCAGCAGAAGGACCGCGTCAACACCCTTCATGCCAATTACTGGAAGGAAAGTGAGCTCCCGCTTGCAGAGCAGTTCTTCCTCGACCTACTAAATGGCAGTATTTCCTCTGCTCCTTCCGAAGTGATGGATGAAATCCGCTATCGCCGTCTGAATGTCGAACTGATTCATCAGCCCTTCTGTCCGCTTCTGATCCAGACCGGACAGACGAACTCCTTTTCTCCGACCGACAACCGTACCCTGTATGAATTTGCCTTAAAAAATATTGCCCGGGAATATTTTTTTGAACCCGGCGAGCTGCCGCTGACGATCCGTGTGCTTGATGGTTTTTATCTTCTGCTTCTCCCGGCCTCCACACACTCTCGGGACGCCGTGATTGGCCGATGCCGTCAGGCCCTGACCGACTTTGTGACACACTTTCCGTTCTCGATCAACTTTTTCGTTGATCAGAAGGTCTGTCTCCCGGAAGACCTGCGAAAAGCTTTTCTTTCCATGAAAGCCTTCGCCGGAAAGAACGTCACCTACGAAAATCACGTTTTCGATCTTGCCGCTGAAACCGAAGCTCCTGTTCAGACGCCTTTTCAGCCGATTCCATCTGACCGCTGGTCCGATCTTCTCACATCCGGAAGAACGGAACAGCTTCAGATTGAGGTTTTCGCTTTCTTAAATCAGACGAAAAGCTCCGGCACTGCTACACGGGAATTTCTGACCGGCTTTTACTATCAGTTCCTGCAGCTGCTGTTTCGCCAGATGGATCATCCGGCAGCGAAGACGAAGCCTTCCGCCGCCAGATTACCGTTGCTTCCCCGGAGCAGACCTTCTCCTCGTTTGGTGCTTTACGAGAATGGATTTCCAACAGTCTTCTGCTGTTCACACAAAGCCGTCAGGCAGCCGCTTCCCAGGACACGGCTGTTGCCACCGTGAAGGCATATATCGAATCGCACCTCTCCGACGAGCTGGATCGCGATACGCTTGCGGCCATGGTGTATCTGAACGCCGATTATCTGTCCCATCTCTTCAAAAAAGACACGGGAAGTTCTCTCATCAACTACATCATCGACCGCCGGATTGCTCGCTCCAAGGAGCTTCTCGCAAAGGGCGAAATGAGCATCCGCGACATTGCCATCACCTGCGGCTTCCAGAATATTTCGTACTTCTCCCGCCAGTTTAAAAAATCGACGGGCATGACACCACGGCAGTTTAGAAATTAAAAAAATCCGGCCTTCCTTTTGCATATCGGAAAGCCGGATTTTTTGGATTCACTTACTTTTTTATCAGCCTTCACGCCGCCAAGGGTAATACCTTTTACAAAGTTTTTCTGGATGAACGGATAAATGATCATGATCGGCAGAATACCAAGTGCTGCCATCGCCATACGAACCGTTCCGGATGGGATCTGGGAGAGGCCTTCGCCTGCCTGCGCCATGTTGTTGGCGTTCTGCGTCAGCGCCTGAATATTCTGCATCAGACGGTTCAGCAGGTTCTGGATACTGTAGAGATCCGTTCTCTTTGTCAGATAGATATAACCATTGTTCCAGTCATTCCAGTAAGCGATACCGGAGAACATGGCAACGGTGGTAATAATCGGTTTGGACAGCGGAATGGCGATCTTCCACATAGTCTGGAATTCGTTTGCACCGTCAATATAGGCAGCCTCAAGAATTTCATCCGGCACACCGGTGACAAAGTAGCTCTTCATCAGGAGAACGTTGAATGCGCTCATCATCAGAGACGGAACCAGCAGCCCGAAGAACGTATCTTTCACATGGAATACGGTCGTGTAATTGATATAAGTCGGTACAAGGCTCCGTTGAACAGCATGGTAAAGAACACCAGAAAGGTCAGGACATTGCGTCCCGGCAGACCTTTTTCGAAAGACCATAGGCCAGACAGGTTGTCAGGGCAAGGCTGCAGACAACGCCGGTTGCGGTCAGGATAAAGGACATTCCGTAGGCTTCGATTACCATGGAACTGCTGGATGTAGAACTACCCACTCATAAGCATAGGTACTCCACTTTTCCGGCAGAAAAGAGTATCCATTCTGTAACAGAGTTGCATTGTCAGTCAATGAGGAAATGAACATCAACAGAATCGGAATGATCGCGAGCAGTGTCAGGATTGTCATGATCAGATGGCCGAAAAAGCTATAAATTTTATCTTCTCTTGTTTTCATACCGTTCCTCCTAGATCAGCGCGCTGTCGCGGTCAATTTTACGTACCAGCAGGTTGGCGCCAAGCACCAGAATAAATCCTACGATCGACTGGTAAACACCGGCTGCGGCAGACATCGAAACATTGCCCATCTGAAGCAGTCCGCGATATACGTAGGTATCAATTGTGTTTGTTGTGGAATACAGAGCTCCCTGGTTCATCGGCACCTGGTAAAAGAGACCGAAGTCAGAGTAGAAAATTCTTCCGATTGCCATCATGGTCAGCATGATAATGGTCGGACGCAGAAGCGGCAGGGTAATATATTTGATCTGCTGCCATCTCGTTGCACCATCGATCTTGGCTGACTCATAGAAGGATTTATCAAATCCCATCAGTGTTGCCAGATACACAATACAGTTGTAGCCAACCGACTTCCATGCACTGACAAAAACCAGGATAAACGGCCAGTATTTCGGTTCCGAATACCAGGAAACCGGATCTTTTCCCAGCGCCTTTAAAATCGTGTTGTTAATGAATCCGTTTTCTACACTGAAGAATGCAAAAACAAGATATCCGATGATAACGGTGGAGAGGAGGTTCGGAAGAAGGATGGCGCTCTGGTAAACTTTTTTCCGTTTTCCTTCCAGCTCACTTAAGATAATAGCTACTGCGATTGCCAGTGTTGTGTTGATTACGATAAATGCCACATTGTAGAGAATGGTATTTCGTGTAATAACAAAGGCATCGCTTGTCGTAAACAGATATTCAAAGTTTTTCAGTCCTACCCATGGACTTCCGTAGATGCCTTTTCCGGCATTGTACTGTTTGAATGCAATCACAAGACCCGGCAGAGGCATGTAATTGTTGATAAACAGATAAATGAGACCCGGCAGCATCAGAATATAGATCGGCAGAAAACGTACAAATGTTTTTCGTCTTTTCTGGCTCTTCTGACTTTTCACTCTTGCCATGTTTTTCCTTCTCCTTTTTTCTTATCCGCAGCCGGTCCCAAAGCGTTCCGGTTTTGACAGATTTTTCTCTTCTTACAACCTGCGCCGTCCTGTTTTTGGGACGGCGCAGTCATTTTTTGATCTAAATTCTTAAACTTTATTTGTTTGCTTCCTGCCACGCTGCAAGCTGTGCCTTTTTCTCGTCGATAATCTTCTGGAGCCTGCAGTCATCATCTTATCATTCATTTCGGCAATTCCGGTCTCCGGGTCTACAAAGCCGTACTCTACGCTGGTCTGATACTCGTTGTATACGTTCTGTACTGCTGTGAGCTCGTTTGCCACATTTGTGCTGTCAAAGGAGAAACCGCTTGCTTTGGAAACCTTTGCATTGGTGTTAAACTCTTTCATCTCTGTCCACAGATCCGGATCATTTCCTTCCCATACATGGTCAGGAACTGGTTCGGCATCATCCATCCCATGGAATGATTCCATCCGGAGTTGGATGCATCTACACCGTCTGCATAAGTAGCAAGTCCGTCATCGCCAATTTTATAATGTGTTCCCTCGATGCCCCATGCCAGAAGGTTTGCGATATCGGCATTTGTGTAGCACTCATTCAGGAATTTCATGGCTGCTTCTTTATGCTGTGCAGAGATCGGAATGGTCCAAGGCATACTAGCCACAGATGTGGAACTGATATAGTCATCCAGTGTCTGGAAGATGGTCATATCGCGACCGGTCAGTGTAGTCTCCTGCGCTTTGATGCCAGGCTTTCCGCCTGTGGTATAGCTCATCAGAGTTCCGGCTTTTACAAGCTCTCCGACTGCTGTTGTATCGGTCGATGCATCGGCACTGATATAGCCTTTCTGATTGTAGTCATACAGTCTTGCACAATAATCCTTGTAGAAATCGCTCTCAAAGAGATTTACAACATCAAGGTTCTGGCCATAGTCAAGCAGAACACCGAACACATTTCCTCCAAGGGAGTCTACGTTAGAGAACTGCGACATAGAACCTGTTGTCGGACGATAAACCTCTTTGTCCGGATATTTCTCATGCAGCTGTGCATAAATATCGTTTAATTCATCCAGACCGATTTTTACGATCTCATCGTCTGTGTTTGCTTCGTAGCCAATACCATCGAGATACTCGGTTGCGATCGCTGCGCATCCACGTCCCTGTGCAATGTCCCGGTTGCTTGGAAGGCCATAGAGAACTCCGTTCACACGGCAGGCATCAATGTTATCCTGTCCAACTGCTTCTGCGATGTCCGGTCCATACGTTGCAAGAAGATCGTTCTCTTCCAGATCGGAAAGATATCCCTGCTGAATTCCGGTTGCATATGGGAAACCTACACATGCAAGTACATCAATTTCCTCATTTGCGGAAAGCGCCAGTGTCGTATTCTGATTAAAGGATCCGAAATCGGTAATAGAAAGCTCAATTTCAACGCCAATCTTATCTCTTGTGATATCATTGATGGCTTCCTGTACTTTCTCCGTGTCTGCCGGAGCACCCGTCCAGGTCGGGAAGCTTACGATGATTTTTTCCACTTCTCCGCTTCCGTTCTCTGCTGTACTGGATGCGGTACTCTTATCCTTAGAATCTGTCTTTCCGGAATCTGAACTTCCGCCGCTGCTTCCGCATGCAGCCATGGAGCATGCCATAATGGATGCCATGAAAATCGCTGCTACTTTCTTTTTCATTCTTTCGTCCTCGCTTTTTATCTTTTTGTCTTGCTGCTTTATTTCGTTTCTGAGTTTCGGCCGTGACTCATTTGATGATCTTATTATATCTGCTTTCTTACCTCCAAAAAAGAACAATCCTGCGATGAATTTGCACTTTTCTGCGGTTTCTTTCCGCATTTTGTATAGTTTATGATCACTTTTCAGTCTTTTCTATGCATTCTGCTATCAGCACCCAATCTCCCGCCGCCGGTTTCTTTGGCATAATGCACGACTTTCCACGCACTTCCACCTGGATTTCTGCTTTTTCTGTCTGTCCCGTTCTCGGATCAAACCAGGAAATTGCATAGATTCCGTCGCAAAGGCCCGCGAGCGGTGTACTCATGCCATCCATCTCTCCGTAATAAATCAGTGCTCTCGTTTTATCCCGGCTGATCGTGGCAGCCGCAAGCTTATTGGCAAACGGGCTGATACTCTCTTCCATTTCTGCCGGTTCATATGGCACCATCTCCTCAAAATGATGTTCTTCATAGAAACGTTTCAGATATCCCATCTGTGCGCCTCCGGGGCCGTCAATGGCTTTCGCCCAGGTGATGCCAAATTTGTTGAATGCATTAAAATCCGGGTTGATGTCACTTACCTCCCAGATATTATCCCAGATTCCCTGCGCACCGTACGTATAGCCGCAGCCGCCGGTCTGGACTGCCATATATGCCACGCGGCGCAGCATTGCATCGGTGCAGAGCCGGGTTCCGTTTTCTTCCAGTGTGGAACAGTATTCATACAGGGACTCGCCTTCGATGAATGGTTTTGTTCCGTGTTCCTTCCGATAGGCACGGTACCAGGACGGATTGATCGGGAAATCGCCGTGTCCGGCCTGATTCAGCACAAAATCAAACCACGATTCGTCATAATAGTAATCTGCAAACGGACGCTCATTCGTATAATGTGCGGTCTGCAGTGTTCCATATCCGTCCATTTTTTCCACATACTTTGCGACCTCGCGCCAGCCTTTGATGGCTGTTTCCCGCGGCTTTCCCGGGAAGTAGCCTGCCACTTCGCCTGACAGCGTCCACACAACCGGAAGGGCACCATAGCGGGCAATGATATAGCGTGCCAGATGTTTCTGGTGCTCCACGCCCTGCTCGATCGAGCCGGACCAGGCAAAACCGAGCGCGTTGATAAAGCCGAGGTCAGCGAGATACTGCATGCGGCGGTCGAGTTCGTTCTGGTAAAATGCCACATCTGGCACATCATCTGTGGCATCCGTTTTCCAGTAACGGCTCTTGTGCTCCTTCCAGCTGTCGCTTCGAAGGTTCGTCTGATAAACGTTATAACCCTGTTCCTTCCTGCGGTCCGCCATGCCGCGGAACATGCTCGTCATCTGTGGATGGTTCGACTCGTCCACCGCTCACCAAAGGCAAATTCCCAGTGCGTATCGCCGAGCCAGAAAAACGGTGTTCCGTCTGCATACGTCAGATATCTTCCTGATGGATGCACTTTCAGAAATCCGTGCTGATAGATAGCAAGATTTCCTTCGTATGGAATACATTCGATCGTTCCCTGCACTCCGGAAAGTCCCGTCTCCTCCGGTGCTTCCAACCTATAACTCCACATTCCGGTTTCGGTCGGCGCAAAGGCAATCCGATAGGTATTTCCGCCGTCCCAGTATGCTTCTCTTCTGATCCTTCTTCCCGACGGTCCCGTAAAAACACTCCAGATGGAAACATCGAGGAATGGATTGTTGTATGTTTTCTTGCTCTCAAATGATAAAATAATTTGTCGCCACTGTTCTGCTTTCATCCCCATTTTATTTTCTCCTTTATCTGCGCAGAGCGCGCCCGGTTTTTTTCGGGCACGCTCCTCGAATCTGATTTTACTGTAACTGTTTATTGTTTTTTATTCCAGTCCGCGTTTCTTTGCAAGCTGCACGGCAATCTCAACCAGCTCCGCCGCATCCTCGCGGCAGACAAAGCCTTTCGTTACCTGCTCTTTCGTGTTTTTCTCCGCCATTTCCCGGTAATGTGCCAATGTTCCGTACAGCTCTTTTATCATTCTTTCGAAAACGCCTGCTGATAACCGAACAATCCTTCCTTTTCCGATTCCGGATCCAGGAAATTCTGGCCTTTTTCAATGTCGCTGGTATTGCTGTATCTTCCGGTTGGATAGTCAAGGAGGCAGGTACGCAGTCCACCGATCGTATTTCCGAACGCATCCTTTTTGTTTTCTCCGTCGCTGTCAATCGCAATCCGGTCACAGTGCGCCGGAGCTGCGCCTGTCCGTACCCAGGTAAAGAGATTCCGAAATGCTGCCGCAAAAAGAATCTGGGACGGATAGTCGTTTCCTTCCTCATTTTTTCCCATATAGAATGGCAGATGGTTGATCCGCACCAGATCCGGATCGTTCTGATAGTAGTCCACATAGCTATAGGAAGTGTCATGGCTTGCACCCGTCACATCATACTGGCGGAACAGGAACTCCGGATCATCGCTGTCCTGCTGGGCAATGCGCCATGCTTCCATTCTTCCGTTTTCACTCTCCGTCTGCACAGCGATAAACGGCTCGCGCGCCTTTTCCACACGTGTCAGACTGTAATGGTACGGAGCCATGGTTTCATACTGGTTGACCGGAATACCAAGGGAATGGACTCCTCCTCCGGAAAGGTAGCCATCAAATACACACGCACCGCGTGCCACCTCCGGACGATACGCAAAGCTGTTCAGATAGCGGAACAGATACGAACCCGACTGTGACCAGCCCGTCAAATAGACGTATTCTCTCTTATATTCCCGAATCGGATTCTGCTCCTCATCGCCGCGCAGCAGCCACGCCAGGTCTGTCAGCATGTCCCAGAAAAGACCCGTTTCGTAATCATGATTCAGATCGCCGAGTCCGCCTGTGACCTGCAGTCGCTCCGAGAACGGCACATCCGGCGTCGGGTTGGCCCAGGAAAGACGGCCGTAACGCTTTTCATCAAACTCTACCATTTTAGCGATCGTATTCGGTTTGCTTGTGATTCCCACATAGATATCTCCGTCCCGCACAAATTTCTTCCAGCCGAGAATCCACATGCGGTCAATCTCCATAAAACTCGTTGGATTGATGATCTCCACTACAACGTTTCCGCTGCATTTTGCAGTGTCCTGCGGTGCGCGGACAATGATGCGGTTTGTATACGGCGCATCCGCAGTGCGCACACGGACGCCGCCGCGCTCGTCGGCTGTCTCGTAGACATTTGCCGTTCCATACATATAATATTCCTTCTCCACATAGCCGCGCTCCGACAGCTTCAGGTAACGCTCCGCACTGGCAAACGGATAGCTTTCTTTCGTTACCGAAATCTCCTCTAGTCTTGTAATCATCTCGTAAAACCTCCCTTTTTCCTTGTATGATTTTATTATTCCATACGGCTCCAATACGAAAAACAACGATTCTGCTGTTTTTTGACACTTTTCTGCGGTTTCTGTTTCGGTCAGACTTTTTCCGTTCCGGAAACAAAAACGCAGAAAAAGCGTTACAGTTCACTGGTGCCCGGCGAACTGTAACATTCGCAGCCCTCATTTAAAGTTTTGCTTCGCAAATGGAGGACTGCTCACGCCTGAATCACTTTCTTACGCAGCGAAACAGCAAGTGTTTCACTGCTGAGTAAGCAGCAACGAAAAAGCATCTCCGTGCAAATTTATCTCTGATTTGTACTTTTTCTTTCGGAATGTCTGTAGTAGACTGGTATTGTAGGGCAGAAAAAATCTATCATTCCCAATACCGTCTTTTCTGCCCATGCAAACAACTGTACTCTCAAGCTTTTTCTGTACCTGATTTTGTGAGATGATTTTTGTCAGTCGCAAAAGCAAGTGCAGAAAGACTCTGAGCGTACATTCCGTACCAAAGGAGGGTTTTTACAAATGAACGGAACTTATTATACCATTACCGAAGTTTTTGATTTCGGTCCGCATATTTCGAAAATAATTCTGGATTATGGCAAAAGCATGAAGGGTGCGGCCCCATCTCCGGAGCAGTTTACGGTACACGTTACCCGTACATCCACCGAGGGTGAGAACTTTGTCTGGCCGAATTTCATGGGTGACAAACCGGATGATTCCATGGACGGCACACGCCGCGTTTCGAACGTTTACGTTTCTGACAAAACCGGTGCACCGTGCGAGGACGGTACCTGTCTGACGCTGGAGCTGCCGTGTTTCATCATGGAAGGAATCGGCTCCATCATCAAATTCAACGGTAATTTTAATGTATTTGTCAATGTTGCTTACGATGTAACACAAGTCTCTGAAATTGCAACAGACGATGATGCCATTTCTCCGCAGACGTTCGACGTAGACGGCGGAAACCGCGTCATCTACGGTGAATGGCTCAAAGAAGACCGCTACGAGGATCCGCAGATTCCGCTCTCTTACGTTTACTACGAGCCGGAAATGGATGCGGATGAGAAAATCCCGCTGATCATCTGGCTGCACGGCGCAGGTGAGGGCGGACAGGAACCGCCGATTGCAGCAATCGGAAATAAAGTTGTAAACCTGATTTCCCCAAAGGTTCAGAAAATTTTCGGCGGCAAGACCTATCTGCTCGCTCCACAGGCTCCAACCATGTGGATGGATGACGGAACCGGCGAATATACCAAAGACGGTTCTTCCAAATATACCGAAGTTCTCGATGCCCTGATCGGTGCTTTCGTGGATGCCCATCCGCAGATTGACCGCTCCCGCATCTACATCGGCGGCTGCTCCAACGGTGGCTTTATGACCATGAAACAGATCATTTTCAACCCGTCCCGCTACGCTGCCGCATATCCGGTCTGCGAGGCTCTGGCGGATGCATTTATCTCCGATGAAGATATTCTGAAGCTCAAAGATCTGCCGATCTGGTTTACACACGCAAAAACCGACCCCGTTGTCGTTCCGGATGATTTTGTCGTTCCAACCTATGAGCGTCTGGCAAAGGTCAACCCGAATGCTCACTTCACCTACTGGGACAAGGTACTCGATCACACCGGAACACAGAAAAATGCAGACGGCACCCCATTCGAATACATCGGCCACTGGTCCTGGATTCCGATGCTGAACGATGAGTGTGTCCTCGATTACGACGGAAAACCGGTTATGACGGACGGAAAAGAGACTCCGATTCTGGAGTGGATGGCTGCACAGAAAAAAGCATAACACAGCACTTGCCGGATTCTCCGCCTACGGCGGATTGTTGCAGTGAAAAAAACAGATGGTATGAAATCGGACTTCAAAGCTGATTTCATACCATCTGTTTTTGTCTGTTCTTGTCTTTTTTTCTCTGTTCCGTTTGATATCATCAACCGTGCAAGTCGCTGATCTTTCGAAAAGCTCTTGCCCCTACTGTTCTTTTCTTTTCAGCTCTTCATAAAATTTCTGCAACACATAAAATGCCGGTTTGCGGTACTTTTTGTCCTCAGAGAGCAGCCCCTTCCGGTTATAATATTTCTGGATCAGGCTTGTTCTGCGCGGGCAGCGGAAATCGTAGAGAATCCAGGGGGTCATGCCCTTGATGTAGTCAATGTTCCGCAGCGTTGCAATCTGTTTTTCGTACACATCCGCCTGGCACTCCTCGGTTCCTTTGTCCGAGATGGTTCCATGGTGATGCGGCAGCGCGTCTGCGCCGAACTCCGTTACGATAACCGGCTTGTCCGGCTGGCTGTTTTCCATCAGTGCCGGCAGCATCGCAAAATCCGGGGTGTACCAGCCGCAGTACTCGTTGATGCCGATGATGTCAAGGTATTCCATCAGACGGTCCTCAATCTTATTTTTCGCAGCATTAACCAGGCAGGCCGCAGACACCATTCGCGTCTCATCTTCCCGATGCGCGCATTCTGCCAGTGCGCTCATGAATTTCAGCCGTTCATCCGTATCGGCATTCTCATTTCCGACAGACCAGATGATCACGCTCGCGCGGTTCCAGTCACGGTTGATGAGTTCGCGGAGCTGATTCTGGGCATCCTCATATGTTTTTCACGTTCAAAACGAATTGCCCAGTAAACCGGAATTTCCTCCCACAAAAGAAGCCCAAGCTCGTCGGCGAGTTTTGCCATTTCTTCGTTATGCGGGTAATGTGCAAGGCGCATGAAGTTGCATCCCAGTTCTTTCGCAATGCGGATATTTTCGATCCGTTCCTCTCTTGTCAGGCCTTTTCCGTTTTCCACGCTGTCTTCGTGGCAACTGATACCACGCAGGAAAACGGGCTCTCCGTTCAGCAGAATGTCTCTGCCGTTCACGCGAATTTCACGAAAGCCGACCCGGTCGCTGACGGTATCGGTTCCACAGGTTACTTTTACATCATACAGCTTCGGTTTTTCCGGTGTCCAAAGCTCCGGTTTTGCATCAAAAACAACTTCTCCGGCTCCGTTTTCCAGCTGGATTTTCCGGCTCACGCCAAGCTCCTCGATGACAAGCTCTGCCTTGGCTGTGATTTTTTCCGACAGTGTCACTTTCGCCATAACATGTCCAAATGTTCCGTCCGGCACAAGCGCAATTTTAAAAGTTTTGATATGGCATTTCGGAACACGGATCAGTGCGATATCGCGGTATACGCCGCAGTAGTTGAACCAGTCGGTATTCTCGGTCGGCACCTGCTCCGGCCGTCTCGTTCCGTCAACAGCAAGCACGATGCGGTTCTCCGCTTTCAGGTATTCTGTGATATTCCAGAACGCCGGTGTCGATCCGCCGCGATGCATACCGACGTATTTTCCGTTTAAGAAAACACGGCACAGATAATTGGCTGCGCCCACCTTCAGAAAGACTGTTTCCTCTCTTTCTGCGATATAGGAAAATTTTCTCGTAAAGACCATGCTTCCCTCATACAGGAGATACATCGGATCGATGGTATTCCAGCTGCACGGAAGCTGCATCACCGGCCACTCGTCAAAGGAATAGTCGATTGGCACAGTGAAGCCTTTTTCGTCGCGGTATCTCTCTTTGTACCATTTCTGGCGCAGACAGGTATCGTACTGATCGACTGCATAATGCCAGCCGCCGTTCAGCAGCTCCTCTCTTCTTCCCCCTTCAAATATCATCGTGTCCACTGTGGCAAATCCCGTTTCGTACTGTTCGGTATAATCCTCGAGATGGATATCCGACATATACTTTTTCTCTTTTTTTGCTTCCATAAACTTTTCCCTCACTTCTCCAAACGATCCGAAACACGCTCTGCGAGTTTCTCAGGGTATCGCGGCAGTCGCCGGGTCTCGTGCAGACACGGACTTTGGCGCGGCACTACCCATTCCTTGTTTTTATTATAACGCTTTCACAGGAAAAATCTATGGTCAAAACTGTTGAGGATATTGCAAAAATTGCGGTACCGCTTATTTTTCTTCGTTTTCGTTCTTTCCTTCCGCCGCCATCTGCCGCTTCCTCCGTGTCACAAGGCCACCGATCCGTCCCGTTTCTTTTGCCGTGAGTGATCGCCAGCCGTCATTCAGCACGCGTTCTAAAAGCCCCAGCTCACCTGCGATTTCGTATTTCATTTTCTCCTTCTCCGTCATATGTTCCAGATCAATTTTCTTCTGCCTTGCCATTTTTTCTACACTCCTTTTCTCTGCATTTTTGCTTTATCCAGAGTGTAGACACTTTTTTCCGGCCTTATACCTCCTGTTGTCAAACGGCTATGAGCAATCCGCTTCGCTGCTTGCTCATAGCCGAAGAGCTGCTTCGCAGCTTATCTTTTCATCCCTGCTTTCGAAATCCCCCCCGAAGGCAGGAATCTTTTATCTGCCGCCACAAAAAAAACCTCGCTTTTTGAAATACGGTCCGGTTTCCCATTCCGTTTTTTCAAAAAGCGAGGTCCTTTTCTTTATTTCTATTCTATGTTCCTATCTCCTCACTCCGGCGTCTCTCCGAGCCCGCTTTTAATTGCGGCAATGGCCGCCCGAAGTGCTTCCTCTTCATCCTCTCCGCTGCTGCAGATCTCAATAGTGTCTCCCTGCCTGATTCCTGCAGCTACGATACTCAAAATACTCTTTAAATTAACCGTTCCCTGCATCCCGTTGTTTTCATAGGTAAACGACATGGAAGATTTGTACCGGCTTACACTGTTTGACAAATTTACCGCGTTTAAAAGATGCAGACCTGACGGATTGACAATCGTTACTTTTCACTTACCATCTTACGTTCCACCTGTCTTTCCTTTGTAATCCGCTCATTTTTCTTTGAAAAATGGCTACTTACTCATTTTTTGCCGTGTCCCGAGTTCAAAAATCCTCCTGCATCGGTTTTTTGACCTTTTGACACTGATATTTTCATGATAGCACAGTTTTGTTAATACAGTTTGAACATTCTGTTAGATACTCCTCAATTCTTTCCGCTTACTCAGCTGACTGAAGAACAGGTAATAAATAAAGTATGCAATCGTTGTGATTACCCACGACAGCGGATAGCAGAAGGCAGCTCCTTTTAAGGAGTGGAAATGCGGCAGAACCGCCGTCATCCACACGATACGTACTCCACAGATTCCTATTCCGGTGATAAACATCGGAATCCATGCATCTCCGACACCGCGGAGTGCACCGGAAAGGATTTCGATGGAAATGTAGGTAAAGAAGGTCGGAACCAGGAAATGGATCAGTCCGTGACAGATTTCACGCACCGCCGTATCTGTGGTAAACAGAGAAATCAGTGTATCACCGATAAACCACATAAACACAACCATCAGACCCGTCATCAGGAATGCCATGATCATGCTGGTGCGCACACCGCGGTGTACACGATCCATCTTTTTCGCACCGTAGTTCTGACCGACAAAGGTTGTCGCCGCAATACCGAGCGCATTGATCATCATCCAGAAAAGACCGTCCACCTTTCCGTAAGCCGCCCACGCAGCCACATTGTTGGTTCCCAGCGAGTTGACAGCAGACTGAATAATCACGTTCGATACCGAGTACAGAATTGACTGTACGCCTGCCGGAAAACCAATGCGGATAATCCGTTTGAGCATAATCCAGTCAATGCTGATTTTCCGCAGATGAAGCCGGTAAATGTCTCTGGTCCGCATCAGAGAGCCCATAACAAGAACCGCACTGATGATCTGAGACAGAATGGTCGCAAGCGCCGCGCCCATAACACCCATCTGCAAACCGACAACAAATAAAAAGTCAAGCGCGATATTGGTCATACAGCAGATGATCAGATACAGCAGCGGACGTTTCGAATCGCCGACCGCACGCAGAATACCGGAACCCATGTTGTAAATCAGGTTTCCGATGGTTCCAAGAAAATAAACACGCATATAAATCAGCGCATGATTTACAACATCATCCGGCGTGTTCATCAGATCGAGCATCCATCTCGAACAGCCAATGCCGACTACTGTCAGCACAATACCTCCGAGAATGGAAAAGGCAATGGAAGTGTGCACTGCCCACTGCACCTTGTCCTCTTTATTGGCTCCGTAATGCTGTGAAATAACAACCGTCGCACCACTCGAAAGGCCGACAAAAAATCCGACCAGCAGATTGATCAGCGTACCTGTCGTTCCGCCGACCGCCGCAAGTGCCTGTTTTCCGAGAAAGTGTCCGACAATCATGGCATCTGCCGTGTTGTAAAGCTGTTGGAAAAACGTTCCGAACAGAATCGGCAGGAAAAAGATCAGAATCTGCTGCCAGATAACACCTTCCGTAATCTGATTTACCTTTACTACTTCTTTCTTCTCTTTGTTCATACCCAAATACCTTCTAAAACTGCCGCCGGATCTCATGGCTGATTCCGACGGCAGTCCCCCTTTAAAATTTTCTTCTGCTCCTCTGCAGATACTCTTCTTCTGTTTTATATTTTTTGCTGTTTCATCCCTCTTTTAAGTAATCTTTCAAAAAGTCAAACAGCGTCTGCATTTCTTCCCGCGTGCCAATCGTAATACGCAAATAATTGTCAATGCGGGGTTTCTCAAAATACCGCACATAAATATGGCGTTCCCGGAGTGCCTGAAAAATCTTCCCGGCCGGTACGCTTTTGTGCGTTGCGAAAATAAAGTTCGATTTCGAATCTTCGAAAGAAAATCCCAGCTTTTTCAGCTCCTCCTTCGACCACTCTCTCGTTTCTATCACTTTTTTCACCGTCTTGCGGAAATATTCCACATCGCGGATCGCTGCGGCTCCGGCTGCGATCGTGGTCTGATTCATGGTATACGAATTGAAGGAATATTTCACATCATTCAGATACGAAATCATCTTCTCATTTCCGATTGCATAGCCGATGCGCATGCCGGCAAGCGAACGGGATTTTGATGTTGTCTGCACAACCAGCAGGTTTTCATATTTTTCCAGCAGCGGCTGCGCAGTGGCTGCTCCGAAATCCACATATGCCTCATCCACAATTACAACCACATCCGGGTTGTTCTGTAATATCGATTCGATCGCAGAAAGCGAAAGCTCCACACCCGTCGGTGCATTCGGGTTCGGGAACACGATTCCGCCATTTGGATGATTCTCTGCAAAATACTGCTCCGGCACAATGCAGAAATTTTCATCGAGCGGGATCTGCTCGTACGGAATGCGGAATTCCTCCGCCCAGACATCGTAGAAGGAATACGTAATGTCCGGGAAAAGAATCGGTTTGTCAGAGTTAAAATACGTCATAAACGCCATCGCCAGAACATCATCCGAACCAACGCCGACAAAAACCTGCTTTGTGCTTACGTGGTAGACATCCGCAATCGCCTGCACCAGTTCTGCCGCGGTCGGATCCGGATAGAGACGGAGGGTATCCTCTTCTGCTACCCGTCTGATCGCCTCTGCGGCTTTTGGTGACGGCGGATACGGATTCTCATTCGTATTCAGCTTAATCATGTCAGCCTCATGCGGCTGCTCGCCCGGTACATACGGCACAACTTTTCTTACATTCTTTTCCCAGTTACTCATAAGTTCCTTCCTTTCTGCCTGTGGTCAGGAAATGCACCCTGACTTTATTCCGTCTTTCTGTTTTTTTGGAAACCCCTGTGAATCGTAACCATTTTTTCTTTTCCTTCTGCTCCCGGCAGTTTCCCGCCGACGCAAAGTCCCTTTTCTTCCCGGTGAACCGCTTTATCCTCTCTTCTTCCAGGTAGACGGATAGAAAAGAATCAGCATCGGAAACAGTTCCAGACGGCCTGCCAGCATATCAAAAATCAGAATCAGCTTGGAAACCGGACCGTATCCAAAGAAGTTACTGGTCGGTCCTACCTGGTCAAGACCCGGTCCGATGTTGTTCAGTGTTGCGGCAACTGCCGTGAAGTTTGTCTCGAAGGAAAATCCATCAATACTGATGATCAGCATGGAAAAGCTGTAGATCACCAGATAAACAATCAAAAATACGTTGATCGCCCGCAGAACCTCATGCTCTACCGGGTGATCGTCGAAACGGATGCGTTTGATACTGCGCGGATGTACGATCGAACCAAGCTCTTTTTTCACGGTTTTTAAGAGGATCAGGATTCGCGAAACCTTGATTCCGCCTCCCGTTGAACCGGCACAGGCTCCGATGAACATCAGCATCACCAGAATACATTTTGACAGCTCCGGCCAGAGGTCAAGTCCGTCGTGGAATAACCCGTTGTCGTGATAATCGATCCGACCTGGAAAAAGGCGGTCCGTACTGTCTCACCGATGGAATGGTACATCGGATAGGTATTCCAGGAAATCACGCCTCCTGCCAGAAGGATAATCAGAAAATACGCTCTTACCTCCTGGGATGAAATGGCGGCCTTTCCCTTTTTGCACAGCATCAGATAATAAAAGTTAAAATTCACACCGAAAGCAATCATGGCGATTGTCAGAATCCACTGCTGCAGTGGTGTGTACACTGCACAACCGCTGTTCAACACGGCAAAGCCTCCGGTTCCGGCAGCACCCATGGCGAGTGTGACAGAATCAAATGTCTTCATGCCGGAAAGCAGCAGGGCAGCAATGGTAAAAAGTGTCATGCCAAGATAAATCTGATACAGAATTTTAGCGGTTCCGCGCACTCTCGGAACAAATTTGGAAACGGTCGGTCCCGGGCTCTCTGCTTCATCAGGTTCATGACGGAACCGCCCTTCATCGGAAGCAATGCAAGAATGAACACAAGAACGCCCATACCGCCAATCCAGTGGGAAAAGCTTCTCCAGAACAGGCTGGCGTGTGAAAGGGCTTCCACATCACTCAAAATGCTGGCTCCTGTCGTTGTAAAACCGGAAACGATCTCAAACAGCGCATTGATATAAAACGGAATTTCCCCCGTAATTACAAACGGCACCGCTCCGAAAACACCAAGGACAACCCAGCTTAACGAAACGCAGACAAATCCGTCGCGGGAATAGATTTCCATATTGGACGGTTTTCTGAAGCAGAGGATCAGACCGGCCGCAATGCAGAGCAGTCCCCAGATAAGATACGCAAAGCCTGTCTTTTCCTGATACATGGCTCCGACCAGCGCCGGAAACAGCATCAGCATACCTTCCACTTTCAGCACCCAGCTGATGACAAAACGAATCATTTTATAGTTCATAATCCGCTTCCCCCGTTACTCTGCCAGAATCTCATGGATATCCTGAAGACCGGTTTCCGTTGTTACGATAATGACGGAATCTCCTGCCTCAAAGGAATCCTGTCCACCCGGAATGATGACCTTTCCCTGTCTGTTAATCGCTGCTACCAGAAGGTTTGGCCGTGTTTTCATATCCTGCAGACGGATGCCGATCATACGGCAATTCTGGTTCACGATAAACTCAAGAGCCTCCACACGGTCTTCCATCAGCTTATACAGCGTCTCAACGTTGCTTCCGATGGAGTTTTTCATTGCCCGGACATACTGCAGAATGTACTCTGCGGTGATGTGTTTCGGGTAGATCAGGCTGTCCAGGTTCAGGCTGTGGATAACATCATTAAATTCCAGATGGTTGATTTTCGTTACAACCTTTGAGGATACCTTCTCTTTCGCATACAGCGACAGAATGATGTTTTCCTCATCCATATCGGTGCAGGCCACAAAGGAATCCATATTCTGGATGCGCTCCTCTTTTAAGAGCTCCTGGTCACTTCCGTCACCGTAAATAACGGTTGCATCCGGCAGTGCTTCGCTTAAAACCTCACAGCGATCCTTATTTTTCTCGATAATCTTGACATCGACGTTCATATTTGCCAGTGATTTTGCGAGATAATACGTAATTTCACCGCCGCGACGATCATCGTACTGTGTACCTTGTTTGTATGAACACCAATTTTCTTAAACAGGCTCTCTGCGTTCTGCGGTGTGGTAATGATGGAAAGGCTGTCTTTTGCCTGGATCACAAAATTTCCATCCGGTATGTAAACCTCGCCGTTTCGCTCAACAGCACAGACCAGCAGACTGTACTGAAGCGCTCCGGCCAGCTCACGCAGCGACATATGGACAATTTTCGATGTTTCCGGCACTTTAAAGCGCAGCATTTCGATTCTTCCGCGGGAAAAGCTGTCGATCTCAATCGCAGATGGGAACCGCAGCAGTCTTGCCATTTCCATGGCGGCCGCGTGCTCCGGGTTGATGATCATGGACAGACCCAGCTTTTTACGAATAAATCTCTCTCCTCCCGATACATCGGATTTCGAACTCTGGCGATGGTGTGACAGTCTGCTGCCTGTTTGGCGATGACACAGCAAAGCAGGTTCATTTCATCACTTTTGGTTACGGCAATCATCAGATCCGCATGCTCAATATCCGCCTCCTGAAGCACCTGATAGCTTGCTCCGTTTCCTACAATTCCCATAACGTCGTAGGTGTTGGAGACGTTGCGGACGACAATACTGTCTGTGTCAATGACCGTCACAAGGTTGTCCTCGCGGCTCAGCTGGGCGGTCAGTGCGGTTCCGACTTTTCCGCAGCCCACAATGATAATTTTCATGTTCTCTCCCTTCAATGCAAAAGCATTTCGCGTAAAATAGTAAAGACCCGCCAGGCGGCATCGTAAAACCATTTTTCGATGCACTCCAAAAAGCAGATCTGTACCCCTATTGTACGATGGCGATTATATCATATTTCCAGGAAAAGCGGAATAGATTTTAACAACATTTTGGACGGAGTTTTTGTAATGATTGATCAAAAAAGGGAAAACCTGTTGAACCTTGCGCTGGCCGCAACGGAAGTCGAACGGCGGCGTGTGCCGGAGCTTTCGGCAGGTTATAACTCTTACAGCAAAACATGGGAAGTAATTGTACAGTATCAGGGAGACCTGGCTTTTCTGGAGGAGCAGGGAGTTCGTGTGACGCTGCTGCTGTTTTCGTATGCCATTCTTCTGGTTCCGGAGTCCCTGATGGATTACGTGACAGGACTGCCGCAGATTACCTATCTGGAGAAACCGAAATTACTTTATTTCGCAGATGCATTTGTGCGGAGCATATCCTGTATTACGCCTGTGCAGGAGGGGGTTATGGGTCTGTCTGGGAATGGGGTGCTGCTTGCATGCATTGATTCAGGCGTGGACTATGCGCATCCTGATTTCTGCGCACCGGACGGGACAAGCCGAATTGCAATTTTATGGGATCAGACGATTCCGGGGAATCCTCCGATGGGGTATGCTCTTGGGTCGGTATATACACGGCGGCAGATCAATGAGGCACTTGCATCTTCTACGCCGGAAGAACGGTTTGCCCTCGTGCCGTCCCGCGATGTGACGGGGCATGGGACAGCGGTGCTCGGAATCGCAGCGGGAAATGGGAGATCCTCGGCAGATGCGGCCATGCAGGGCGTGGCACCGGAAGCAACACTCGTGGTCGTAAAGCTTGGAAATCCTGATCCGGCGGATCTGCCGCGGACATCGCAATTGCTGCAGGCGGTGGATTTCTGCGTAAGATATGCACTTCTGGTGGAGCGGCCGCTTGTGATTAATTTGAGCTTCGGGAATAATTACGGTTCGCACAGCGGGGATTCCTTACTTGAAACGTATTTGAATGCAGTGTCAAATTTAGGGCAGAACGTGATCTGTATCGGGGCAGGAAATGAAGGGGATACCGGGCGCCATTATGCCGGGAACCTAAAGTCGGATCGCAAGTCGTCCGGTCAGACGCAAACAGTCCGTGCGACATCTGATCCGGCTGCGACGTCTGCGGTCTCGGCAACGGCTGACCGCGCTGTCTCCGTTGAATTTCAGGTCGGTGCTTATGAATCCTCGTTCAGTCTCCAGATCTGGAAGGTTTATGGGGATGAAATCTCGATCGAACTGATTTCCCCCGGCGGCATCCGCTCCGGCACGCTCTCTCCTGTCCTCGGCACGGCGCGTCTGACGCTTGGTCCGACAGAACTTCTCCTGTTTTATGCATGCATCCCCTACAGCCAGGCGCAGGAAATTTACCTGACCTTTCAGGGCGCAGGAAACCATCTGTCCGTCGAAAACGGCATCTGGACCTTGCGTCTCACCCCCGGCCGCCTGATCTCCGGTTCCTTTGACCTCTGGCTTCCCGGCGGAAACGCCGTCGGTTCACAGACACGCTTCTTCTCCCCCACTGCCGACACCACACTCACCATCCCTTCCACCGCCCGCTCCGCCATCACGGTCGGTGCCTACGATCCCCGCCTTTCCTCCTATGCCAGCTTCTCCGGCCGCGGCTATACCCGTATTCTCCACGAAATTAAACCTGATCTCGCCGCCCCGGGTGTCAATATCCCAGCTCCCCGTTCCGGCGGCGGCTATGCTTCCTTCACCGGCACCTCGTTTGCCACGCCTTTTGTATCGGGAAGCGCCGCTCTTATGATGGAATGGGGTATTCTGCGCGGAAATGACCCGTTTTTATATGGTGAAAAGCTGAAAGCTTATCTCATCGCAGGCGCAAAACCCATCGCATCCGAGAGCGAATACCCGAACAGGCGGGTGGGATGGGGACGACTTTGTTTAGAAAGTAGCCTGCCAGATTAAAGTTATTGAAGGATTCGATAGAAGAAATAAAAGCGCAATGTAAAGAGTTAAACGACAAATGAGACATATTTTTATCTCTGTACTATCTTGTACTTTGCTACGAAAATAAAACTCGTAGCAAGGTACTTATAGTGTTCATTTGTCTGGCAACTCTTTTTTATTTAACTGTTAATAACTTGCTGTTTAAAATTTTTTGAATGCAAAGAGAATCACTTACCCAAAAGATATTCTTCCAACATTTCCTTTACTTTTTTCTCAATTTCGTCTATGATCTCTTCACACCTTGTCTTTTTCATCCCTGCACCAGTTCCTACCGCCAGTAACTCTTTTCTGCCTGGATTTCTTCCATTTCCATCTACTGACGTAGTATGTTCGCCATAATACGTATTACTGTAAGTAAGATCATATGCCGGACTTAAATGCCATTTATCTTCGTCTGCTTCGTACAAATACGTGAAGTTCTTCGAATGATCATCTCTGTTATGTGCAAAAACATTGAAACACATTCGGCGGAACATATTTTCAACATCTTCATCGCAATTGCGTGTCATGATTTTTGTCAGTTTCATTAATCCATGATAGTCCAGACTTGGCTGCTCAAAATCCAATTCCAGAATTGCAGCTGTCGTCAACATGTGCACTTTCTTTTTCCCTTTCAAACAGTTTCTCCTGTCAAACCTTTTAGTTCCAAAATATCCTTTACATTTTTCTGATGGAAACAATCTCGTTTCACTCATCATAATTCCGCAGGCCTTGGCACAGCAGGAATAGTCATATTCCATTTTTCCTGCATCTTTTCCGTCCACATGCGCTGGAAATTTGATAATCCATTCTTCATTATCAATGGGTGTCATGATTTTAGGTCTTGCTCCGCCGATGGTACCTCCCAGCAGATACAATTCGTCCAGTTTATCCGAATACTCTGTATTCAGTATCTTTTGACACTCTTCCGCCAGTTTGTCCAGATCTGCACTGCTCTGCTCCTCTGGAAAATTCTTTTCCGGGTGATATGTCAACGCTCCCATCCCCGATGTGCCCACAATCGCCAGACGATCCAGTACGGTCAGTTCATCCGGATTTTGTTTATGTGCCCGTAACAGGCGATCCAACAGTAATCTGCCCCAATGATCTGGAAGACTGTCCGCAAAAACCCCAAATAATCCTTCAAAATGATCCTTAACTGGAACAAATACCTGTTTTTGCAAAGGCAATGAAAATGGGTTGATCGAAAATCCGGTTTCCAGCCATTCATCACTGTACTGAAATGCCACTTTGTGGTCTGCCGTCATAGCTAATGTTCCCACCGTTTGATCCTCATAACACACCTGCAGTACTTTATCTTGTTTCATTGATAACCTCCTGAATATCTTTATACGGTACCTGCGTGAAAATATTTCTGAGCTCATCTGCAAGATCCAGTGCGATTGCAATTTTCGTTAAAGATAACAGGGAAATTTGTCCTGTCGTTTCGAATCTTTTGATTGAGCCGTAACTCACTCCGCTTATAGATGCTAATTTTTCCTGCGTAATTGAACGTCTCTTTCTGATTTTTCTCACTCGCTGCGCAAGTTTTTGATCCAGTTCTTCCGGAGTTTCCCATATAAATTGTTCCATTTTTTCCCCTTCTTGTTACAGATTATATGTTATCTAAAATATCCTGTTTTTATTCAAAACAGATTATATATTATCTATTCTATTTTACCACTCACGTGCAGAAAGCACAATGATTTCCTGCCCTGTTTCCATAAAAACTCCACCCCGTTTTTGTAACTGCAGATAAATTTTGCATCTCCTTTACTCTATAGGGATAATTTGCGCTTTTTTGACTATCCGGTAGTATTTGTTTCAGAGTAAGTAAAAAAGCCTCTGCCGGGCAAAAATTTTGCTTTCCGGCAGAGGCTTTGCTGGTCAAACGGATATTCATGCAAGCATGATTCGCGATTTTTCTTCCATTTCGCATGGCTTGGAATCGTTACAAATACTGGCTGAATTCCACTTTTTCTTTATTTGGTCCTTCGATCGTGAAGAAACGGACGCCATTTTCCCAGAACGGAAGGAAATGTACTTCATCCTGCGTCGTATTCAGACCGGCCCCGGTAATCATTTCGTGAACCTTTTCAATATTCTTTACGTCAATCGCCACATGGTCGATTGCTCCGGGTTTCAGTGCTGCAGCTTTGTTTTCGTACGTTTCGATCACAAGTGTTCCAAGCTTTAAGAATGCCACTTTCTCATCCGCCGCCTCATTTACGGTGCGGAATGCAATTTCAAATCCAAGCTTTTCATAAAACGCAATCGTCATCTCAATATCGTTGGTCGGAATACCGACATGCTGGATTCCATTTAACTGCTCTCTTAATTCCATTTCTTATCCCCCAGTCTTTTTTCTACCTGTGCCAGATCCGGCATGGCCGGAATAGAGCGTGTCTGAAAAAGGCTTTTCGTGAGCTGCGAGTCCCAGTTCGTGGGAGATTTTATCCGAATAAGGCGGCGTAGCGGGCTACGGCAACCGAATGAGGGTAAAATATACCGCAAAGTGGAGCTTGCAGATTGCGGAAATGATTTTTCAGACACGCTCTAGCACCTTTTTTCTCCACACAAAGGCTTGCAACGGCGTTTCCAAAACGGGCAAACGCTGCCAGTTCTTCCTGCGGCTGTAAAGATATGCTCCATTCCACCAAGTGTCACTACAACTATTTTTACACTCTGATGATATAATATTTCCGCTGTTTTTGCAACATTTTGCTCTCTCCTGCCCGTTCGCTGCCGTTTTGCTGTTTCTTTTTTCACAGATCACAAGGATGAGTGCCAGCATTCCTCCCATCAGGCTGCACCAACTGCCAGCCGTCCGTCCGGGCGCATGGTACACAAGAACAATTTTGTGCTCGCCTGATGGGATTTTTGCGCCGAGAAATGCCGTGTTTGCGCGGAACAGCAGTGTTTCTTTCCCATCCACTTTCAGCACAAAATTTTCATCGTATGGAATGCTGGTGATGAGGTATCCGTCTCTTTCCGCGGAAACCACGCCTGTGATGCCATCGCCGCCGTATGTTGCTGTTGTTCCGCCAATCAGGGTAACCGCCTGACTGTACAGCTGCTCCGTTTTTTCCAACGGCTGTGCCATACCAGTCCATGTCTCAAAATTTTTCAGGATATAATGGCCTTTTCCCATCCGAATGAATACGGTTCCATCTTCTTTCATCGTTACAAGATAGTTAAACTGTGTATTCCCATTGGCATACGTATGGTTGATGCCGGTCAGGCGGTTGGTCTGGCCGTTGATGCGGATAAACATATCATGACTCGCTTTCTGATTCTCCACCTCGAAAGAAACGGCGAGCAGCGTTGCTCCCTCTGCGGCACCCGGCAGCGTTGCTGAGACGGTTCACGGATTTTTTCGTCTCAATCTCATATCCGTCCGCTGTCTTCTGAATGCGCAGATCTTCCTGATCGGTCTCTGGAATTTCAAGGTTTACTTTCTGAAAACAACTGTGAAACAGGGTCCTACAGAACCATTCTTTGTATCTGAATCTGCAGCGGCTCTGAAATTATCCACAGATTTCGCCGATTTTTCCTGATCCGGGATTGCCGCTGTTGTCTTCCGCATTTCCTGATCCGGGATCACGGCTGCCGTCTCCAGTATTTCCTGGTTCTGCGGATAAGGTAATGATTTGTATTCCGTCTCGGAAACCACCTGGTCTGTCACGTAGCAACCGGCGCTGCGGATATGGCACGATAAACCTGAAAGTCCCCGTAATCCCGGTACAGTTCATACCCCTCCGGCCGTGTTTCTGCCAGAATATATTTCACTCCCATGAACTGCCAGAACAGCGGATCATCGGAAACCGTCTGCATCATGCGGTTGCGGAAGGCTTCATTAATCCCATACGTCTCGTCCCGGAATTTCTTATATTCTGCATTGTATGCCGAGGAATAAATCGTCGAAACATTCTGTCCAATATCCCATATCCGGTTGACGTTCGCAAGGTTCTGTCCGCCGTCTCCATACTGCTCCATACGGTACCAGCCGGGATCCTCCGCACGGATCTCGCGGATTGCCGCTGCAATCTTGCTGTCCGTCAGAGCTTCATTACGTTTTACGCGGGATCATCACATGCTTTCCTGATTGATTGCTTTTCCGGCAAATGCAAGAATCACAGCACTAAAGACGAGCGGCAGAAACGGAAGCTCTCTGCCCCGCAGCCGTTTTTTTGCCGGAAACCACCGCCATGCCAGATAGCACGCAGTCACACAAATCACATCCAGTATGCCGAGATGCCAGTATGGTTCAAAGTATGTCTCTTGCTTTGCATTCCACATCAGAATCAGAACTATGAGGTACGGAAGCAATTCTCGCAGCTCTGTCATGACTTTGCGCTTAAAATTCCCGGTGCTTCGATTTTTTCCACACTCCCGCTTCCGGACAAGCTGGTTTTCCACATAAAGCCCGACTTCTGCACAGAGGACCGGAAGAAACGGATGAATACTTTATCTTTGCTGTACAGGCCGCCGTTCAGCAGATAGCCGAACAGGGGAATACAAAAGAATACCAGCAAAAGGAAGGACAACAGTTTCTCACGCAACCGGCTCTTTCCGATCGCTCTGCCCAAAAGCGCCACCCCCGCAAATGCGGAGAGGCCAATGCCGTACGGCGTGTAGCAGAGACGCAGGATCAGAAACTGCGGTTTCCACATCGCCGGATCGGTAAAAAGTCCTGCGATGCCGCCCGCTGCGGTGCCGCGTCCGCCCTCGCCGCTGCCGCCGAACAAGGCGGCAGCCGATGGGATCAGCAGAATACCGGAAAGAAGGATTCCTGCGAGGACCGGAAGCGCAAAGCGGATTGCTGCGCCAAAAAGCTCCGCAAACCCACCAAGGTTTCACCCGTTCCGGCAGATTTTTCACCTGCCCTCTGCTTTTTCTCTGCCCCGGCCTTTTGATTCCGCGACACTTTTCGATTCTCCTGTTCCGCTTCATACGCAGCATTTTCTGTACCGCATTTCAAATACTCCGTCACCGCATACGCCGTGAGCGCAAGCAGCCCGCCGACCGAAAAATAAAAGCTGGTCAGAATCATCCCAAGAACGGAAAGAATCAGCAGACCGCTCTTTCTCTTCTGAAAATGGCGGTCCACGCCCAGCAGAGCCAGCAGCAGAAACGGCATATAATTGACAAACATAAGCTGATTATAGGAATGATATAGAAGTGCGGTAGAACACGTAAAGAAAAGTGATGTAAAAAGACAGTTGCCGTAATGCAGACCCTTTTTGCTGATCCATCGATAAAAAAGCACTGCATCCGCCGCATACAGCAGCGCGGAGGAACCCATCACCCACAGTCCATCGGGATGAACGGGAAAAGGTAGGATAACAGCATGGTCGGACTCAGCAGTCCGTAGTAGGCAAAACGGTAAATATTCTGACCTCCTCCCAGATTCCATGCGAAATCCGGGAAGAGGTTTCCGGTCGCGTAAAACCGCTTTCGGAAGTAATCGGCAAGGGTGCTGTGCTGGCTGATCCAGTCAATCGAGGAGCCGAATACGCCGTATTGCAGGACGAACAGCCGGCACAAAAGCAAAGAAAAGAAAAACAGACCAGCCGCCGTAAAATCCTTTCCGGTAAGACCTTCCAAAAAGCCGTTCCGCCGTCCTTTCGGCTGACCTTTCTTTTTCCGTGATTTCCCCGGCTCTCTTATTTCCTTTAAGATTTCCTTTTTCATGCCCGGATTTCTCCTCTTTCAGAAGCATGGCGTTTGTCGGCATACTCTGGAAAATACACATTTTTCTTTTCTGCCGTATGGGCATCTTTTCTTCTCTTTGCAGCACTCTCCTGCTTTTTCACCGGCTGCACACTGTGCATCTTGACCGTCTCTTCACTCGTCTCCTTTAAAAGATAGATCGGACGGTGCTTTGTTTCAAGATATGTCTTGGAAAGATAAATGCCTACAATGCCCGTGCAGAAAAGCTGTACACCGCTCACCAGAAAAAGGATGCATGCCATCGACGGCCAGCCCGCAACGGGATCGCCGAACAGCAACGTTCTTACGATAATGAACACGATCAGAATCATCGAAATCAGGAAAAAGAGCACGCCCATGACGGATGCGAGTGACAGCGGGGCTACGGAAAAACCTGTGATGCCGTCGATTGAGTACGCAAGGAGCTTTCGAAGTGGCCACTTTGATGTTCCGGCGCAGCGATCCTCATGCTCAAATTCCAGCCATTCTGTGTGAAAGCCGACCCATCCGAAAATTCCTTTGGAAAAGCGGTTGTACTCACTCATTTCCAGCACGGCATCCACCATTTTGCGGCTCATCAGGCGGTAGTCCCTTGCACCGCTTACGATCTCTGTTTTGGAAAGGCGGTTTATCACACTGTAGAAGGCATTTGATAAGAAGGATTTGATTTTTCCCTCGCCCTCCCGCGAGCTCCGGCGTGCCGCCACACAGTCACAGGTACCGCTCTGCAGCATCGCGTACATTTTCGGAAGAAGGAACGGCGGATCCTGAAGGTCGACATCCATCACCGTTACGTAATCACCTTTAGCCGCCTGCAGTCCGGCGTACATGGCTGCCTCTTTTCCGAAATTTCTCGAAAACGAGAGGTAACGGCAGCGCATATCCTTCTGCGCAAGCCGGCGCATCTCAAACAGACTGTGATCCTTCGAGCCGTCGTCAACAAAGATCAGCTCGAACTGAACCTTCTGCTGTTCTTCCATCTCATTCATCTGACGTACCATCGTCTCGTAGTAAACCGGAATTGCTTCCTCTTCGTTGTAGCATGGTATGATAATACTGATTGTCTCCATTTTTTTCCTCCTGGGGATTACATACTCTCTCAGAATCCTTCTGCAGATCCTTCCTGCTGCAATCCCGCTTCTGTCTCATTCTTATGCAAGTCAGGTTTTTGTGGCTGTTTCTCCCGCTGCAGAATCCTCGCCTGCCTCCGGGAAACGCAGGATGACTTTAAACAGATCGCCGTCTGCCGCAAGCTCCATGCGGCCGCCCATGTTGGCCGTGTAGCTTGATGCAATCGCAAGGCCAAGGCCGTGCCCCTCGCTCGTCCGTGATTCGTCGCCGCGCACAAAGCTTCCATCATTTCCTCCGCTTCAAAATTCATCTCATAGGCGGAAATGTTTTTCATCGTCACGAAAATCTCCCCGTTTTCCTTCCCTGCGTCAATGTAAACTCTCGTTCCGCAAAGGCTGTATTTCAGGATATTTTCCACGAGATTCTGTATCACGCGGTACATTTTCCCATTATCCCCAAGGAACGGAAGCGGCTCATCTCCGAGCGCCGTGCGAAACGACAGATTGCTCTGCGCAATCGCATCGTCCATATCGGCGAGGGTCTGCTCGATCAACCGTTTCATATCCATTTTTTCCATCTGGAATTTTTCGGTTCCGCTTGTCGATTTGGAGAGCTCGAAGAGGCTTTGGATCATCTCCTTTAGCTGTTCCTGTTTCACAGAAATCACTTCGACGTAATCCTGTGCCGCCGGTGTCAGATCCTCTTTTTTCAGAAGATCCGTATAGCCGACCATCGAGGTGAGCGGTGTTTTCAGATCGTGCGATACATTGGTAATCAGGTCAATTTTGAGACGCTCCGCCTGCATCTGTTTTTCTACGCTCTTCTGCATAGCGCTCTCAATATTTTCCAGCTCTGCAAATGCCGGATACAGCAGAGATTTTTCGGATATTTCATGGATCCGGCTTTCCATGCTGCCTTCTGCCATCGTATGGATCTGTTCCATCAAAAGACCCATCTCCCGGTTCAGGCGACTGCGGTATGTTTTCCAGGCAAACAGAATTAAAATCAGCGTGGTCAGCCCAAGAAGAATGACAAACAGTACCTCGCCATCCATTCCGTTTATCAGTCCGGTGATCATGGTAATCACGATTAGAAGTTCCGCAATCAGTGCCACACGGAACGGCCATTTACTCTGACCGGCAAGCTGCCGTTCCAGGCTGGTCCGATCTCTGTAACGCTTCCTTTCTCTGCAAAAAAAGGACATTTCTCTCAGTTGTTTCTTTTCATAGCGACAGACAAGAATGCCGGCACTGAGAAGGAAAACGCCACAGATTCCAAAAAACAGAAGACCTGTCTGCACACACTCTATTACAGTACCCCATTCGGCAACAATGCGGTATCTGGCATAGCTGTGCCGGAGCGGCTGAAGCCATCCGAAAAAAGCAAATCCTCCGACAAGAACCAGAAGCTCATTTGGCACCTTTTCGGATTTTTTCAGAAACAGCTGCTCTTTCTCTGCTTCCGCAGCGGCTCTTGCCTCAAACTGCATCTGCCGGGATTTTTCTATTTCATCTGTCTCGGACTTATCTGCGGCTGCCCCTTCGCTGCTTTTTGCTGTTTTCCCGCTTTTTCCGGTTCACTGCCGGCAAAAGCAGTCATTTTCGAGTTCCCGGTATTTTTTCGGAATTTCCATACCAGATACAAGGCTGCGGCTATGCCCAAAACGCCGACTACCGTCACTCCAATGCCGATACCCCATTCGATGTTGCGCCACATTCCCCATTCGAATTCACTGGCCCATTTCCGCAGAAGCTTTCCGCACAAAATCAGTACCATAGAAAGATCGAGAAGCATCCACAGCAGGATGCGTTTTTCAGTCTCCGTTAATTTTTCAATTTTGTATCCAATTCCCCACACCACCTTTAAATATTTTGGATTTTTCGGCGTAATTTCGATTTTCTCACGAATGCGCCGGATATGAACCATGACGGTATTTTCTACGCTGTAAGCATCCTCCTGCCAGACCTGGCTGTAGATTTCTTCGGCTGAGAATACATAGCCGGGATGCTCCATCAGAAGCTCCATAATTTTGTACTCGGTTGCGGTCAGGCGAACAGGTTCACCGTCCACCAGGAGTTCTTTGGTGTTTCGGTTCAGCAGCAGACCGCCGTTTTTCAGGATATCCTGGCTTTGTGTGGTTCCGTTTGCGGCGCCTAAGGAGAAGTAACGGCGGAGCTGGGATTTAACACGGGCCATGAGTTCGGCGGTATTATACGGCTTTGTCACGTAATCATCGGCGCCCATCGAAAGTCCGATGACTTTATCGCTCTCTTCGGTTTTCGCGGAAAGCATGATAATCGGGATGTTGTTTTTTTCTCTTATTTTCATCAGGGCGGAAAGGCCGTTCATTTTGGGCATCATGACATCGAGCAGGATCAGATGGATCTGTTCGGTCATGAGGATGTCGAGTGCTCCATGCCGTTGTAGGCTTTTTTTACCCTGTAGCCTTCCAGTTCTAATAGTTTGCCGAGAGATCTTACGATTTCCCGGTCGTCGTCTACGACTAATATGTTGTATTGGCTCATCTCGTTTTTCCCCTCTTGGTTCTATGGTGTTTATCATAGCAGAGAAAACGGAGATTATTTGGATAAAAAACTGACATTTTTCTTAAAATGTAATCCCCCATTACGTTTTCCTGCTTTTTTTACAAAAAAAACACTGATTGGTAGAATTGTAAGCTGGTGTAAAAAATAAAAACAAACGCATATAAATTAGTAAAAATGCCTGCCATAGCAACTGAAAATGTGGAAAAAGATAAAAAAAGTCAATATAAGTGGACAAAATACACAATATCAAACGGGGATTTTATTTGATATGATGTAAATATCACAAATAATCAAAGAAAATGCGTAATAAAAACGCACAAAACAACGGAAAGGATGGGGAGTATGGCGAAGGAAAAATGAAAAGAAAAAAGGAGAGAAAATTACCCCTGCAATCTTGTGGAAACAGCGTTGGCTGCTTGTGATGTCAGTACCATTTGTAATCTGGCTGATTATCTTCAAGTACATTCCGCTGTGGGGATGGACCATGGCATTTCAGGAGGTAAAACCTGCGACATTTGCACTTCCGATCTGGGAGAGAACCTGGGTTGGATTTCAAAATTTTACAGATGCATTCAAAGACCGTCTGTTCACACAGACATTAATCAACACATTGGGAGTAAGCTTCCTTGACATCGCGGTTGGAACGATCGCAGCAATCGCATTTGCGGTTCTTCTGAACGAGATGTTCTTTATGAAGTTCAAAAAAGTAACGCAGACCATTTCTTATCTGCCGCACTTTGTATCCTGGGTTATTATTGCAAGTATTGCAAAGAATATTTTCAACGACGGCGGTGTTGTTGACAGTATCTTCGGCAAGAACCTGCACCTGATGAGTTCCAACTCACCGCTTATCTGGGTAACCATTATCCTGATTAACTGCTGGAAAGAGGTTGGCTGGAACGCAATTATTTATCTGTCCGCCATGGCAGGTATTGATCCTGGTCTTTACGAGGCCGCTGATATGGACGGTGCAAGCCGTCTGCAGAAGATCTGGCACATCACTCTGCCGGGTATCCGACCGACCATCATCGTACTGCTGATTATGAGTATCGGTGGCGCCCTGAACGTAGGTATGGAGCGTCAGATGCTTCTTAGTAACCCGCTGGTTGAGGATCACACGATGGTACTTTCCTGGTTCTCTTATAAGAGAGGTATCGGAAACAGCAACTACGGTCTTGGTACCGCAATCGGTGTATTCCAGTCTGCAGTCAGCGTTACCCTGCTGCTGATCGCCAATAAGATTGCCGGTCTGGTAGGCGAAGATAAACTTATGTAGGAGGACGCGAATATGAACAAGAAAGCAAAAAAATTTGACTACGTACTGGCGGTAATCTTCGTATTCCTCGTCATCATCACCATTTATCCGTTCCTGAACGTACTGGCGATTTCGTTCAACGATTCTACGGATACCATTAAGAATGTAAACTTCATCATTCCGAGAAAGTTTACATTAAGCAACTATAAATATGTATTTAAAGACGGCGGCATTGCAATGCCGGCTGTGATTTCTGTAGCAAGAACCATCATCGGAACAATCGTAGGTATTGTATGTACCTCGATGGTTGCTTACACATTAAGCCGCAGAGACTTCGTACTCCGCAAACCATTTCAGCTTCTGTTCGTTGTTACCATGTATGTCGGTGGCGGAATGATTCCGGAATACCTTCTGATTATCCGTACCTTAAAGCTGGGCAATAACTTCATGGTATACATTCTGCCTGGTCTGATGTGGGTTTATAATATGATTCTGGTCCGCTCTTATATCGACGGACTGCCGATGGCTCTGCAGGAGGCAGCAAAGCTCGACGGAGCAAACGATTTTCAGATCTGGTATAAAGTCGTTATGCCGCTTTGCAAACCGGTTATCGCAACCGTAGGTCTGTACTATGCAGTAGGACAGTGGAACTCCTTCATGGATACTTACCTGTATGCGAAAAAACTCCCGACTCTGCAGTACAAACTGTATGAGATTATGAACCAGGCGACCATGAAAATGGACGTTCATGCAGGAACCAATGTACAGACGGCCGTAACACCAATGTCCGTACGTATGGCCGTAACGATTGTAGCAACTGTGCCGATCGTTATTGTATATCCGTTCCTTCAGAAATACTTTATCGGCGGTATGACACTTGGTTCTGTTAAAGACTGATAAAAAACAGTATTAAAAAATTTTTAGAAAAAGATGATGTTTATTCCTGCCAGGCGAAAGAAAGAGTGCAGGATGACATAAACCATTTTAAGGAGGGCTTTTATGAAAAGAAAAGTAGTATCACTCATGTTAGTATCTGCTATGGTGGCCGGAATGCTCGCAGGATGCGGTTCCGACAGTGGCAGCAGCAAGGGAGGGTCCAGCACAGAGACTGGATCAGCGGCAGAGGCAAGTTCTTCAGGCGAGACAGCAGATGATGCAGATGACAAATCTCCGATTACCTTTGAGTATTTTAACGCTGATGGTAAAAACGGCAACTGGGATAACCCGGTAGCAAAAGCAATCACAGAGGCAACAGGCGTTACACTTGATGTTTCCTATCCGGTAGCATCCCAGGGTGATGCAAAAGAAGATGTTGCGCTGATGATCGCAAATGATGAGTATCCGGACATGATTTATGCAAAAGGCTCAGCAACGGATTTGTATCAGGCAGGCGCGCTGATTGATATGACAGACCTGATTGAAAAATATGGTCCAAACATCAAAAAAATGTACGGAGCAGAGATGGAAAAACTGAAATGGAGCCAGGATGATCCTGGAATCTATCAGCTTTCCTACGCAGGTGTAAACCAGAAAACCCTGACAACAGGCGGAAGCTGCCAGATTCAGTGGGCTGCATTAAAAGAGAACGATTATAAATATCCGAAGACACTGGATGAGTATGAAAAAATGATCAAGAGCTATCTTGCAGCACATCCAAAAACAGAAGATGGTCTGGATATGATCGGTATCACCATGAGTGCTTCTGACTGGCACTGGATGATTACCCTTGGAAACCCGGCAGGACTGATCGCTGATGCATCCCCGGATAATGGACAGTGGATCATTGACGACGAGTACAACGTACATTACAAACATGTAACAGATGAAGAGAAAGAATACTTCAAATGGCTGTGCCGTATGTACAACGAAGGTATCCTGGATCCGAACTTTGCAACGCAGACAGATGATGACTATATTGCAAAAGTTGCCAGCGGCCGTGTTGTTGCCATCACCGATGCTGAGTGGCATTACAGCCAGTGCGAAGCTACTCTGGTAGCAGACGGAAAAGTAGATCAGACTTATGTTGGACTTCCTGTAACCTTAAGAGAAGATCAGGTAGAAAAAGCCCTTCTGTATCAGGGAACTACCGTTGGCTGGGGTATTGGAATTACCAAGAGCTGTGAAGATCCGGTTCGTGCCATCAAATTCCTTGACTATCTGTGCTCCGATGAAGGACAGATCCTGTATCACTGGGGTATCGAAGGCGAGAACTACTTCCTCGATGATGACGGACAGCCATATCGTACCGATGAAGAAGTTGCAAAAGCTCAGTCTGATCCGGATTATGCAAAGAATACCGGTATTGACAACTACACTGGATTCCCGATCTACGGAACAGGTTCCTACTCTGAAGACGGATTCCCATACACTCCAACTACCAAAGAGTCTGTTATTGCAAACTACAATACAGCAGAAAAAGAAGGATGCGAAGCATGGGATTTGAGATGCTGACCGACATGTTTGCACAGCCGGAAGAGTTCGATCTTCTTCCATACTCTGCACTGTGGGCATATCAGCAGCCACAGGAACTTGCTGAGAAACAGACTATTCTGGATGAAATTGCATGGCCAGGACTGGTTAAGTGCGTAACTGGTACAGAAGATGAGTTTGATGCAAACTGGGAGAGCATGGTACAGGAGCTGACAGACAATGGTCTGGCAGATGCAGAAGAAGCTATGACAGAGTTCCTTGCTACCAAACTTGTTGATGTAGAGTAAGTAAAGCAAAAACATAAAAACATAAGGTTTTGCCGTTGAACGGAAGGCGGCACAAAAACATGGTCTGATATTATTAAATGTCAGGCCATGTTTTAAAATACAGCGACAGTAATGGGAAATGTGAAACATTGTAAAAAGATAACAGTATATGGAAAATCTGCAAACAATTTCATGAGACAAAATCATCGGGAGGTTTTTGAAAAATGACAGAAAAGAAGGAGTTTCAGGTAAACAAAAACACACCGTTCTGGGATGCATCACTGACGGATCAGGAAAGAATCGACTGGCTGTTAAAAGAAATGACGGTCGAAGAAAAACTGAGATACCTCGCCAGCTCTTCGCCGGATCTGCCACGCCTTGGCATTCCCGGCGTATCGGTAGGCGGTGAGGCGGCACACGGCGTTGAGGGAAGAAACGATCAGAACGGACTTGGAAAACCGGATGTGACAACATCTTTCCCACAGCCGATTGGTATGAGCGCATCGTGGGATCCGGAGCTGATCAAAAAGGCCGGTGAAGTGACCGGAACAGAAGCACGCGTTGTATGGCACCGTCACCAGGGCCATGGACTCAGCAGATGGGCTCCGACCGTTGATCTTGAGCGCGATCCGAGATGGGGAAGAAACGAAGAAGGTTACGGAGAGGATCCTGTGCTGACCGGAAAAATGGCCGGTGCTTATATCCGGGGAATGCAGGGTGATGATCCGAAGTATCTGCGCTGTGCAGCAACCTTAAAGCATTTCTATGGAAACAACACAGAGGTCGGCCGCGGATGGAAAAATTCTTCCATTGACCCGCGGAACAAATATGAGCTGTATCTGGAGCCATTCCGCAGATGTATTGAGGATGGCGGCGCAGAGGGCATTATGACGGCATATAACAAGATCAACGGAACGATCGGTATCCTGAATCCGGAAGTGACCGATATTCTGAAAAAACAGTACGGTCTCCGTCACGTTGTCAGCGACGGCGGTGCGATGGGACTTGTCGTGAATCTGCATCACTATTTCGGACAGCATGCGGAGACGATCGCAACGGCGCTGAAAGCCGGTGTGGATGCCATGTCTGACGATCCGCGTATGGTAGAGCAGGCGGCACGCGAGGCATATGAGCTTGGCATTCTGAAAGAAGAGGATATGGACCGCTCTATTCGCTGTATGATGGAGACGAAGCTTCGTCTCGGCGTTTATGATCGGGAAAATCTGAATCCGTATGACCGTGTGACCGAGGACGATATCGATTCCCCGAAGGCACGTGAAATCTGTAAAGAGCTGAGCCGCGAATCGATCGTACTTCTGAAAAATGAGAACGGAGCGCTGCCACTTGACAAAGCCCTGAAAGCAGAAGATATTGCCATTGTCGGACCGCTTGGTGATGCATGGTATCAGGACTGGTACGGCGGAACGGCACCATACCGCACAACCTTCCTGCAGGGGATGGAAGTACTGAAGCAGGAGAACATTACATTCGCGGATGGTCTGGATCGCGTTGTTTTCCGCTGTGATGGAAAAGGTCTTGCCGTAGCAGAAGACGGAACACTTCAGATGGCAGATGAGCCAGATGTGTTTATCAAGGAATACTGGGTGAGGGAAGCTATACGTTCAAGAGTGTCCGTACCGGAAAATACCTCGGTGCAAGACTCTCAGAGTCGCAGGGAGAAAAGCCGAAAATGGGACAGATTGCGGCAGACCGGGAGGAAGCCTTCGACTGGTTCGTGATGGAGATTTTCCACGTGGAGCCGCAGGAGGATGGCAGCGTTGTGCTGACCAACCGTTTCCATTACCCGGTTTATAAGGATGCAGAGGGATTTTTCTCCTTTGAGCAGACGGAGGGAATTCCGATTACGATGGAGGTTGTCGAAAACGGAATTGAAAAAGCAGTTGCTGCAGTCCGGGGCAAAAAGCAGGTTTTACTTGCGCTCGGCTGTAACTCCGTGATCAATGCGAAAGAGGAGATCGACCGCAACACACTGGAGCTGCCAGAGGAGCAGGAGATGCTGCTTGACCGGATCGCAGAGGTCAATCCGAATACCGTTCTGGTGCTGTTTACGAATTATCCGTACACACTTCAGAAAGCGATGGAAAAACTGCCGGCGATCATCATGTCTGCAACGGGAAGCCAGGATATGGGAAGCGCAATGGCAGAGGCTGTGCTTGGAATCTATGCACCGGCCGCGTCTGAATATGACCTGGTATGAGAGTATCGATCAGCTGCCGGACATTGACGATTACGACATCATCAAAGGAAAAAGAACGTACCGCTATTTCGACGGGAAGGAATTGTATCCATTCGGCTATGGCCTGACGTATACCACATTTGCGTATGAGAACTATAAGATTTCCTTAAAAGATGACCGTCTGCTGCAGATCTCTCTCGATGTGAGAAATACGGGCGCTACCGCAAGCGACGAGGTCGTCCAGATCTACGGTTCCGCTCTGGAATCCTGCGTAAAGAAACCAATCTGCAGCTGCTTGATTTTGTCCGTGTGAAAAACATTGCCCCGGGCGAGACGAGACACATCGCACTGGAAATCCCGGTGGAGGAGCTTCGCTTCTACGATGTCATCAGCCGCAGACTGATGGTAGAAGAAGGAACGTATGAAATCTATGCGGCGCATCCTGCAAGGATAAAGCCGTTTCCGCAGAAATCTTTATTCCGGGCGGAAAAAGGGGCGTACGCGATCTGAGTGCATTTACCGCGGCAGACCACTACGATGATTACGAGAACATGTATCTGACGGAAGGCCACTTCAATTTCAAGGCAGTCCGCGTGCAGGATGAGACGAAAGAAGGTGTTCTCGTTTACCGTGACTGTGATCTTTCCGATGCTGCTGTTCTGGCGCTTCATGTGAAGAGTGAACGCGGCGGCAGTGTGGAAGCCTTTGTGGACGGTGTTTCGATGGGAAGCTTTACCGGTGACACAAGAACCTGTGAGTTCCGCAGCGCCCCGAAACTGGACCGCTATGCGGAGGAAGAAGTAAAAGAGCGCAACCGGTACCGCGAGCCGGTTTATGAGGATGTTGAAATTTCCCTCGCAGACAGACCGCAGACGGACGGCGTATCTGAGATCCGTCTTGTCCTGAAGGGAGATATGCGGATCTGCTATCTGCGTGTGCTGAAAAATAAGAGCACAGGAAAAATTCAGATGGGCGTAGCAAACTAACCAGATAATGTATTGTCTGAAAAAGTATTGACAAATTGTGTGAATATGAATAAAATGTTCTTGTAAAAACAAAATACGGAGATCTTCAGGGCAGGGTGTGATTCCCTACTGGCGGTATAGTCCGCGACCCGCTGCGATATCAAACAGCGGCTGACTCGGTGCAACTCCGGGACCAACAGTTAAAGTCTGGATGAAAGAAGACGAAATAAAGTTTATTTGCATGGAAATATTTTTGGTGCCCTGAATTCAAGAAAAGGAATTCAGGGCACTTTTTTTCGCGGGCAACGAGCCAAAGTCCGTGCTTGCACGAGACCTTGGCGACTGCCGCGAAAACGAGTTCAAATTCGTGGAGCGTATTTGGACTCGTTACTTCCGGCAGAACCGGTCAAGATCTCCAGAAAAAAGGAGAAATGCACTTATGAATGCACAGACAACAGCAAAACAGACATCAAAGATGTCGCAAATCGGAAAAACCCGTTACATGGTACAGGTGGCAATGCTCGGCGCCGCCGCAGTCGTATTGATGTTTTTTGACATCCCGCTTCCGTTTGCCCCGAGTTTCTACAAGATTGATTTAAGCGAAGTTCCGGTGCTGATCGGAGCCTTTGCGATGGGACCTCTTGCCGGAGCTGCGATTGAGCTGATTAAGATTCTGCTGAACCTTGTCATGAAAGGAAGTACCACCGCAGGTGTTGGCGAAGTAGCAAACTTCCTGATCGGCTGCGCGTATGTTATGCCGGCCGCATGGATCTACAAAACACAGAAAACCAAGAAAAATGCCATGATCGGTATGGCAGTCGGAACCGTATTTCTGGCAGCAGCGGCGGTCTTCTGAACGCTTTTGTACTGCTTCCGGCTTATGCAGCAGCCTTTGGAATGCCGATGGATGCCCTTGTGGGAATGGGATCTGCAGTCAACAAAGCAATTACAAGTCTTCCGACCTTTGTTCTGTTTGCCGTTGTACCGTTTAATATCATCAAAGGTGTTGTGGTATCACTGGTAACCATGCTTCTGTACAAGCACATCAGCAGACTGCTGAAGGGTGAGGCGATGAATTAGTTCATCATTTCCGAAATCATTTCCGTAAACGGAGAATCCAATAAATACGTTGTAGAGAGACGGACAAAATGCAGAGAGAAATCCTCTGTTTTTTGTCCGTCTTTTAAAATTTTCGGGGAATGGCGGCAATGGATTGCCCACACAGGTCTTTTAGTAGTACAATGAAGCATAATCGATAAAAGAAAATACGCAGCAAAATTGGAAAGGAGCGCAAAAAAAGAGATCCGCACATTGGCTGAAATCTCTTTTCTATCACATTTTAATATTGTTATTATGTCTTGAAACTTTTAAGCGCTTTCCAGACGTTCTATCACTTGAACTCCCCATTTAAAAAGGGCAGTTCGCATAGCGAAAGTCAGGACTGCGGTAAGCAGAATCATCACGCTCGTGGTGATGTGGATGCTGAGGTGAAGTTTTCCGTACAGCAGGTAACCGGCTCCGATCAGGATCGCGCCGACGGCGAGGTCGATGAGGACGGAGATCAGGGAGAGGTTGTTGGATTTTATGGCGGCGGTTTCGTTTTCCCAGTTTAGTTTCGGAAATGCAAGGTCAAAAAGGAGCTGTTCGTAGTTGACGAACAGGGTAAATAAAACCGTGATCGCTGTGGTGTAAAGAAGGGTCGCCGGGTGCAGACCGAAAACGACCGCGATGATGTTGAAGACCAGTGCGTACGGCAAGGTGCCAAGGAGACTGATCAGGATGCCGCTTACCAGCATGGCACGGATCTGGTCGTGATAGCTCATCGGAATGCATTTCATGTAAATGTATTCGCTTCCTTTTCGGGACATCGCTGTGGCAGAGATCAGGCAGAACATGGACATCATGACGGCGATTCCGGCGGCGGTAAGGACAGCAATTGCAACGGGCAGTTCCCCTTTCAGGAGGCGGAATATGGTGCCATCGGCGACAAGCCGGGTCCAAAGGCCGGTGGTTTGAGCCATGCCAAGGCTGGAAATGACGGAAACGAGGGCAATGCCAAGCATGAAGACCGGCCAGATGAGAGGCATCAGAACACAATTCATAAACCAGGCCGGGGTTCGGTACAGTTTTTTCCATTCAATCATCGCGTAGGTGCGGACCGGATTTTTGCTTTTGACGGTTCGGGTCACTTCTTCTTTGGATAAAATGCGTTTTTCGCTGGTGGTTTCGCTCATGCCGAGGACAGCCGGGAGGTAGATTTTCCAGGCGAGGGCGAAAAAGACAGCAAGGATGACGGCTGTTGTAGCGATGTAGAGTATCATTTTGAGAAAGGATGCATCTGCAAGGCTTCCGGTCATCAGGGGCAGGTTCGGAAAAATGGTCCGGAAGGCGCGCAGAGTGCCCTTCTGGCTTTCCATCATGTTCATAATATCCTGCATTTCAAAATTTCCGATACTGCGCGAAAATACGTTGATGCCGATCGCAAAAATCAGGGATGCGGCGAATCCGAGGTAGCTTAAGAAATCCTTGTTTCGGATATTTTTGAAAAGACGCATCACGAGCATCGTCAAAACTGCGGCGTAAACGAGCGGCACAACCGGGAAAATAAGGCAGGCGAGGATCATATTGATCCAGTAAAAAATGCCCATTTTGGCGCTGATCCCGTACCCTAACAGAAACGGAAAGAACAGCAGTACAATAAGATAGTATTCGTTCAGCAGACAGCAGAAGCCTTTCGCACCAACAATCTGCGCCGGGGTAAACGGCAGCGGCAAAAGCTTTACGAGGTCAGAGTCCATGTAATACTCGCTCAGAAACAGCGGCAGGCCATAGAAGAAAATGACCATCATGCCAATGGCACAGACGAACTCGATCAGCAGGGTTTCCAGCCCGAGCGGCTGCAGGAAGGTATAGCCGGAATATCCCAGAAAAAACAGTAAGACCGACACGGGAAGGAGGCAGACACCAAGCAGAAGGTATACAACGATACGTCCTCCGTCCGAAAATGCTTTCTTTTTCCGCTCTTCTGATTGCTTTTTCCTGGTCCGCTTTTCAGAAGGAAACGGGTGAGAATCCATAAGTTACGCATGTTCGGTGATCTCCAGAAAGATATTTTCAAGTGTCTGATCCGGATAGCCGCTTTTAATTCTTCCAGGGTACCCAGGTATACCTGCGGCCGTGATGGATGATGGCGATGCGGTCGCAGAGTTTTTCCGCTACTTCCAGCACATGGGTGGAAAACAGCACGGCGTTTCCGGCATCGGCGTGTTCACGCATCATCTGTTTGAGCTCGTGCGCGGAGCGCGGGTCAAGGCCGGTCAGCGGCTCATCGAGAATCCAGACCGGCGGCTTGTGGATCAGTGCGCCCATCACCATGATTTCTGACGCATGCCATGCGAGTAGCTCATGATACGGCTCGAAAGGTTCTCTTCCATCTCAAAGCGTTTTGCGGTTTCTTCGATAAAACGCTGACGTTCTTCCGTTCCGACACCGTAGATATCTGCCATAAAATTCAGGTATTCAATTCCCCTGACGCGAAGAAACGCATCCGGGTCGTCGGACACAAAACCGAACTGGCGCTTGGCTTCGAGCGGATCCTTCTGGATATCTTTTCCATTGATTTCAATCGTTCCCTCGGACGGTGCCAGGATGCCGGTGATCATTTTTAATGTTGTCGTTTTCCCGGCTCCGTTTGGGCCGATAAATCCGGTGATCTTTCCATCTTCGATATCCCAGGAAAGATCATCGACGGCTTTTTGCTTCCATCGCCGTAAATTTTGCTGACGTGGTTCAGACGAATCATGTTTTATTCCCCCTCTTTTTTTCTTGTAAAACGAAACTGTGATTCTCTTGCTTCGTTTCTAAAAACAGACTGCCCTTTTCTCACTCCGAAAGCTCTTATCCTTCCCTGCGCAGGAAAAGGAGTCAAGCGGATCTTCGCAATCCGCTTCGCTACTTGCTTGATTCGGTTAAAATTCGAGACACGGGCTGTGATCTTGCGTTTTTCAGTATGCATTCTTCTGCCAGAACTGTCAATCAGCGGAACGAAAAATACAGAATTTTGTAAGAACTTGTAAGACTTTTAGAGCGTGTCTGAAAAAAAAGATACCGCAAAGTGAAGCCTGCAGATTGCGGAAATGCTCTTTCAGACACGCTCCAGAATCAAATCCGATTTTACCCTCTACTTTTTCAGAATCACATCGATGACTGTATCGACTCCATCCGGCAATACCGGGTCTTCGCCGAGATCGGCGAATGCCATGGTCGGATAATCGCTGTGTACCCAGCTTGTGGAAACCGGGATTTCCGCGCCGGTTGCGACGTAGCGGATCGCCTGGATTTCTTCTTTTTTCACGCCGGGCAGCGGCAGCGGCCCAACGGTATTTCATAGACATGAAAATACAGATGGTTTCCGTGGCGCGTCACACGGCCAAAGTCCGGTTTCTCAATACCGGCTTTTCCGCAGCCGTAAATGCTCTCTCCGTTTTTCTTCATCCACTTTCCAATCTCAGCCAGCCGTTCGGTCGACTCCTCCGGGATATTTCCCCTGGCGTCCGGGCCGACATTCAAAAGCAGGTTTCCACCCTTCGATACGCACTCGACCAGCTTTTTGATCAGCATCGGTGCCGGTTTGAAGAAGTGGTCGTTGGCACAATAGCCCCAGTGATTGTTCATCGTAACGCAGGATTCCCAGGCGATATCGTTTCCATTTACATCCTGGATGCCATTCGGCGGAATCATCTGCTCCGGCTCACAAAGTCGCCGTGGTACGGGGTCGGATTTCCAGCCGCCAGAGAACCGTAGCCCTCTCCGCTCACCTCGAGACGTTGTCGATGATGACATCCGGCTGGAGCTTCCGCACCATATTGATCAGCTCCGTCGCTTTCCATGCTTCGCCGCGCAGCGTATCGTAGGAAAAGTCAAACCACAGCACATCGAGCTTTCCGTAGTTTGTGCAGATCTCGCGTACCTGATTGTGCATGTAGGTCAGGTAGCGGTCGAAATCGCGGTCATCGTTTTTGTATGCCGGGTTGTTCCGCATCGGGTGGTTCCGGTCACCGTAATGCGGGAAATCGTCGTGGAACCAGTCGAGCAGGGAGAAATACAAACCGACCTTCAGTCCTTCTGCGCGGACGGCATCAACGTACTCTGCAACGAGGTCGCGGCCGCATTTCGTGTTGGTGGATTTGAAATTGGTATACTGGCTGTCGAAGAGGCAGAATCCATCGTGATGCTTGGCAGTCAGAACCACGTATTTCATACCGGCCTCTTTCGCCGCCTTGGCCCATTTCCGCGGCTCGAAATCAACAGGATTGAACTCCTCAAAATATTTCATGTAATCTTCTTTTGGAATCTGCTCGGTACTCCGCACCCATTCTCCGCGCGCCGGGATGGCGTAAAGCCCCAGTGGATAAACATGCCGAAACGGGCGTCGCGGTACCACTCCATCCGCCTGTCATAGGCTTCTCTGTCAAATTTGTACATCGTTTTGCTTCCTCCTGTTTTAGTTTTATATTGGTAATGATTCGGTTAAATCTTGATTTTCACCCATTTTCCCTGTTTGAATCGGATCGTCGCAAAGATAAACCGTGACATCTGATCCGCCAGCACGCCGAACCAGATTCCGACGATGCCAAGCCCCAGCGTGTAACCGCCGAGATACGAAACGATCGTACGAATAAATGTAACGCTGATCATAGATGCAACTGCCGTATAAAGCGTATCTCCCGCACCGCGCAGGCATCCCATGTAAATAACCTGACAGATCTGGAAAATGACGACGAAAATAATGACATGGATGATGCTGACACCGATTTCAATGATATGCTGTTCTTCGAAAAACAGACTGTACAGCCATCTTCCGCCGAAGAGATAAATCGCAACGAGGCATACTGCGATGCCCGCGCCGATCAGACGGCACGTTCTGCCGTACTCTTTCGCAAGATCCGGCTTTTTTGCGCCAAGCTCCGGCCGATCAGTGCAACCGCTGCGGACTGGAGGCCATCGCCGAACGCAAACGAAAGCGACATAATATTCATGCCGACCTGGTGTGCCGCCATCGCATCGGTTCCCTGTTTGGCCGCCATGATCGCCGTCATCATAAAGCCGATCCGCATGAAAACCTGCTCGAAAACACACTGTACCCGACCCTGACCAGGCTGATGAACGCTGCAAGCGTCGGTTTAATTTTGTTCTTCAGAATATAGCCAAGGTTCAGGAATCCGTCTTGCTTTGTGATGGAAAGGATGCTCATCACACATCCGACAACCGTTCCTGTGACGGTTGCCAGTGCCGCACCCTGAATGCCGAGTGCCGGGAACCCGAAATGGCCGTTGATCAGAAGATAATTCAGAATAATATTAATCGTATTTGATGTTACATTTGTGCGCATCGTGATTTTTGTATTGCCCGCACCGCGCTGTGCCGAGTTGATCCCCATCTGGATACAGTTAAAAATCATACCGCCCATGATGATACGGAAATATGTTACTGCACCGTTATGCGTCTCCGCCGTTGAGCCGCACAGATGGATGATCGGACTTGCAAACGCCACAAATCCAACACTGAATGCAGCTGCCGCAAGGATAATAAATACAAGCGCAGTTACCAGAGTCTCATTCGCCGCACTCTGTCTTTGTTCCCCTCGCCGCCGCGCAACAAGGGCGGAAATCGACACATTCAGTGCAAAGAAAAACGCCAGGCCAAGCAGCTTCGGCTGTGTCGTCAGGCCGACCGCGGCAACTGCGTAAGAGCCAAGCGAGCTTACCATCAGCGAATCCACAAGACCCGCAAATGCAATAAAAAACGACTCCACGATCGCCGGCCACGCCATGTTGACGGCGGTCTGGAATGTGTCTTTGTGGTATTTCCCCTGTAACTTGTTTCCTAAGTACCCATTTCTTTTCCTCTCTTTCGTCCCAATACCAATTTCTATTTTACTTTGTTTTAACAGAAGGGTCAATACGGTACCGGCAGAAAAAGCCAGCCGCAAAAGCAAAATTCTTTTCGCTTTTTGTGGCTGGCTTTTCTTTTATCTTTCCGTAGCGATTCAGACCCCCATCTTGATTCCGCTTACGCTACATCCCAGTATTGCTTCTTATTTTTTCAGCACAAATTCTGCCTTATTCTCTGTCGTGCTGTCGCTTCCGATGAATACTTCGAAAGCACCGTTTTCACTTTCTACACGCTCATTTTCTGTCAGGAAGCGAAGCTCTTCTTCTGTGATTTTGAAGATGACTTCGGTTTCTTCTCCCGGCTGAAGGTTACCTTGCAGAAATCTTTCAGCTCTTTCACCGGGCGTACCACGGATGCGGCTACGTCGTGGATGTAAAGCTGTACGGTCTCGGTTCCCTTTGTATCGCCGGTGTTTTTCACGGTTACGGAGGCTTTAATCTCATCTTCCATGCCAAGCTCTGCCTTGTCCAGTTTCACATCTGAAATTGCAAAGCTGGTGTAGCCAAGGCCATATCCGAACGGGAACAGTGGTGCGTTCGGGATGTCGAGGTATTTGGAACGGAAACGGTCTTTGTCCTTGCCCGGCACATGCGGTCTTCCGGTGGAATACTCGTTGTAGTGAACCGGCACCTGGCCTACAGAGTACGGGAAGCTCATGGTCAGCTTGCCGCTTGGAGCGTATGCACCAAAAACAACATCTGCGATTGCATTGGCACCCTCGGTACCCGGCATCCATACTTCAAGAACGGCTTTTGCTTTCGATACGACATCGCGCAGGTCGAGCGGACGGCCGTTGAAGAGAACAACGACAACGTTTTCATTGACCTCCGAAACGCGCTCAAGCAGTCTCTGCTGGATTTCCGGGATGCGGATGTTCGCGTTGCTGGTTGCCTCGCCGGACTGCAGACGGTCCTCACCGATCGCAAGAACGACAACATCGGCCTCCTTTGCTGCGTTTACCGCCTCAAGAAGCATGGTCTCCTCTTCCTCTGGTGTATGGGACTGCTCCATCGCTTCACCGAAGCCCTCCAGACGGATGTCGGAGCCGAGCATCGGGGAACCTGCATGGAAGCTCATGTTTGTCGTATCTGCCTGCGCTTTTACGGCCTCTTCCAGATTTGTCACATCCTTTGCATCTCCGATAAAGGACCAGGCGCCCATCAGGTTTCTACTGTGGACATACGGTCCGATCCAGGCGATTTTTTCTCCTTGCCAAGCGGCAGGATTTTCTCGTCGTTTTTCAGCAGTACAAACGATTTTCTTGCGGCTTCTCTTGCCAGATCGCGGTGCTCTTTGCAGAGAATTACCTCTTTTTCTTTCGTCTCGTCTGCGTCTTTATACGGATTTTCAAACAGTCCCAGCTTGTTTTTCAGTTCCAGAATACGCATGCAGGACTCATCGATCAGATCCTCGGAAATCTTACCCTCTCTTACAAGACGGCACAGGTTTTCGCAGTAAATACCGGTCATCATATCAATGTCAACGCCTGCCTCGGCTGAGCGGACAGCTGCCTCCTCGCGGTCTGCGCAATAGCCGTGGTAAATAATCTCCTCGATCGCTGCCCAGTCGGAAATCAGAACGCCGTCAAATCCCATTTCGTCACGCAGGATGCCGCGCATCAGTTTCTTGTTTCCGGTTGCCGGAACACCGTTTACCGTGTTGAAGGAAGTCATTACCATCGCTGCGCCTGCATCGATGCCGGCTTTGTAGGATGGCAGATAGAAGTCACGGAAGGTATGCTCGGAAAGCTCTACGGTGTTGTAGTCTCTTCCCGCTGTCGGAGCGCCATAGCCTGCAAAATGTTTCACGCAGGAAGCAATTTTGTACGGCTCCTTCAGATCGTCTCCCTGGAATCCGCGCACCATTCCGGCACAGAACAGACCGTTCAGATACGGATCCTCACCGGTAGACTCCATGACACGGCCCCATCTTGCATCGCGGACCAGGTCGGTCATCGGTGCAAAGGTTACGTGAAGGCCGGAAACGGCTGCCTCTTTTGCAGCAACTGCCGCACACTTTTCGGAGAGCTCCGGTTCAAACGTTGCGCCCTGTCCCAGCGGAATCGGGAAAATGGTCTTGAAGCCGTTGATGACATCCAGCATGAACAGCATCGGGATGTGATGCGGGTGCTGCTCCACAAAATCCTTCTGGATTTTCTTTAACGTTTCTGCGCCCATGCTGCCCAGGATGGAACCGGAAAGCGCTACATTTTCCGGCGTAAAGCCTTTATCCGCCATCGGTCCCATGGCCGTGATGTCCATATCTTTATTGAAGAAGGCACCCACCACCTGGCTCATCTGGTTTACTTTTTCTTCCAGCGTCATGTCAGCCAGAAGCTCTTTTAATTTCTGCTCGGTCATTTTTTCTCCTCCATACCTCGTTTTTGCTGTATCTGCTTCTTCAGAAACCCCTAAAATGTCAGAAAAATATCGTTTTTCCGTTTTTTCTGAATCTTATACTGAAATTTTACCACATCTGACCTGAAAAAATATCCCCTGATCCGACCTTTTTCTTTCACTATTCTGACCTGTTTGCTGTTGTTCCGGTGCGTAAGAAAGTGATAAAATCCTCTGTTATTTCCCGGACATGTGAAGGGTGGCTTTCCGCTATTTTTCACTAAAACTTCTTCGGTATTCCAGCGGTGCGTATCCCGTATTGTCCTTAAACATCTTCGTAAAGTACGAGAAATTGCTGTACCCCACATACAGCGACACCGTATTGATCGGCAGCGTGCTCTGTGTTAGAAGCTTTTTTGCCTCCTCCACCCGCTTTTGGATGATATAATTACTGATCGAAATACCCTTTTCTTTTTTAAAAATCCGGGACAGATAATCCGTATTCAAAAAGACAAGCTCCCCAAGCTCCTCCCGGTGAATCTCCTCCCGGTAATGTGCATCGATATAAGCGCATACCTGCTCGTAACCGAATCTGATTTGTTGATGTACTGTCTGTACTGAACTGCTTTCCGAACCAGTACCCCGGCATATTCCATCATCTCTTCTCTGCCATAAAGGGAATTCCGATGCAGGTTTTCCATGTCCGCATCTGCAAACAGTGCATACGCCTTGATCTCCCGTTCCGAAAGCCATGCATACACCACCTGCGTCAGATCGGTACGGAGTGCTACCAGAAGCTCCCTAGTAATCATTCCTTCCCGCTCCGTCCGGTCAAGGTATTTCTGCAGCCGCTCCAGCAGCTCCTCCGGTTTTTCCTCCGAAAGCAGAGCTTTCCATACATCCAGCTCCCTATTTTCGTAGCTGGTCTGCGGAGCCTGAAATTCGTTCAGAAACAGCACCTCGTTTCGCACGGAAAGGCTTCCCTCCCGCATTTTCTGAAGATTCCGGCTCTGCTTTTGCATCCCCAGTACAGATTCCCACTGTCCGGCACCGCACCACAGCTCCGGTAGATTTTTTCATTCATCCACGCAACAAATTGCTGCAGAATTTCACAGTCCCGCCCGCCGTCCTGCGGGAATGCTTTTTCCCTTGACTGTGTAACAATCCAGTAGATGCCCGGTTCCTGGTAAAAACAGTATCTACCGCAATATCCGTTTCCTCATACAGTTCCGACAGCACATTTTCGATCACAAATTCCATGGTCGCCGTATCCCACATTTCCCGCTTATTGCTCTTTATTTCCGGCATCAGACAAATCAGCCGGAAATAGTGTCCCGGTCCGTATGGCAGCTGACGCTGTGCTGCCGTTTCGCAGAATTTTTCCTCGGAGAAACCGCTTTTCAGCACATTTTTCCAGATATCCTGCTGCAGAATTTTTCTGTTCTGATTCCACTTGATGCTTTCCTGCCTGAGATCCTGTATTTTCTTTTCTTTCGCAACGGATTCCGCCGCACGCTGTACGGCCTCCTTCAGCTTTTCAAAATCAATGGGCTTTAGCAGATAATCGACACTGTTCAGCTGTATCGCTCTTCTGGCATAGTCAAACTCCGCATAGCTTGTCAGGAAGATGACCTGTACCTTCAGCTCCTCTTTCCTGACCCACTCCACAAAGTCGAATCCCATTCCGCCCGGCATCACGATATCGCTGATTACAATATCAATATCCACCATTCCCATGATGTTCTTCGCCTGCTGTACGGAAAACGCAGTGTACACCTCGCTCACCCCGGTCTCTGTAAGATCGAGATTTCTTTTGATACTTTCAATCACGTACTCTTCATCATCCACGAGCAATAGTTTCATGTTCTTCTCCCCCTGTCTTGTATGGAATATGGATATCTACAATTGCTCCGCCGAGCGGGCTGTTATCGAAATGAATCTCTCCTGTATCACCATAATAATAACGGAATCGTTTCAGGCAGTTTTCAATCCCGATATGCTTTCCATGCTCGGAAATATCTTCCCCTGCTTTCAGCCTTTGCAGCGTCTCCTCCGGGAAGCCGTTTCCGGTGTCCGAAATATAAATGTTGACATACTTTTCTTCGCCGCGGTCCTCCGGGTAAACCGTCACGGAAATCAGCGGAACCGTCTCCAGCGTCAGGGCATGTTTTGCCGCATTCTCTACAAACACCTGAATCAGAAACGGGAAGATTACCGCGTCTTTCACTTCTTCATGGACTTCAAAATAATAGGTGAATTTTTCCGGATAGCGCAGCAGCAGAATTTTGAGGTAATTTTCGCAGTGATTCGTCTCCGCCGTCACCGGCACCATCTCGCTTGTATTGCGGAAAATATAGGCGAGATAATCGGACGTAATACGGCTCATCGACTTTGCATGGTCGTACTGTCCGAAGTCAATCATGCTGTAAATAAAGTTCAGACAGTTCATGTAAAAATGCGGACGAATCTGGATTTTCAGGTAATCCATCTCGATTTTCTGTTTTTCCAGCTCCTGCTCATACAGCGTGATCTTCAGACGTCGGATCTGATGAATCATGTTTCGGAATTTATCGTCAATCTGCTCCAGCTCTACCAGATTTCCTTCCGACATCTGATAGGTGAGATCCCCATTGTCATATTTTTGAAGATTTTCCGTAAACATAGCGACCGGCTTTAAGATTTTTGTTTTCAGATGGAACAGCAGCACGGAACCGGCAATCACCATCAGAAAAGCAACGCCAAGAAGGGCAAACACACTTCCCGTCATCAGATTTAAGACTCCCGTCCAGGAGATTTTAATCCGGATTTCAAACGGCGCCTGCGAAAGTTCCTGCCGGAAGGTGTAATTGTCGGTATTAATTTTCGAATTGTCCGTTACAATTCCTTTTTCCGTCAGTGTTCCGATGCTTTTCCCGTTCTGGTCAACGAGACTGACATAGCCGCTCTTTCCAAGAGACAGTTCAGAGAACGGTTCCAGAATTGTCTTCAGATTGACGTAGCAGCCGAGTCCAACGCCCTGACTCTGCGCTACCTTGAGCATATAAACATCGTCTCCCTGGCACATCACGGTCCATTTTTTCTTAACTGCATACGTCTGCTGCGACAGGCTTTTGATCCGGCGCTTCAGCGCTTCCTGCAAATAGGGATCAACGGCGTAAAGCCCGTCGGATGAAATGCTCAGCTGATATAAGCTGTCATCCTTCTGCGTATAGAGAAAAACATTGTAATCCGTTCCAAAATCCCACGCTGCAGATACATAATTCCTTCGCAGCTGCGTAATGACATATTCCTCATACTGATCCTTCTCCATCAGATCCATATATTTCCAGAACGCAGAATCCGGGTTGGAGCTGTCCATACAGTCGAGAACAGGTTTCGGCTGATTCGAAAAAACGGTTATCCAGCTCATCCGTATACAGCTTTGAAATCTCTTCCAGCTGCTCATATACCTGCCGCTGCGTCCGGTTCAGAATAAGCACGCTCCCAGCCAGAAAAAGCAGCAGCATACTCAGCAGGCAGATCAAAAGATAACGCCCCTGCTGCGCCAGTGTTGTTTTTTTCGTCTGTTTTGAAATATGCATGAAGTTTCCTCCTTTTTTTCTGTTCCGGTACGCTCGAAATTTTTCCGTGTTTGATTTTACGAACTGATCTTTTTTTCTGAATATAATACAGCAGAAAACAGTACACCTCATGTTTCCATGAGTCTGTACTGTTTCTGATTTATGTCGGAAACACCGAAATGTTTCTCTTTTTTATTCCTGCATGGAAAATCATCCCTTTACCGCACCAAGTGTGATACCTTCTGCGAAGTATTTCTGAAGGAACGGATAGATGATAAACAGCGGCAGCATGGCGATAAATGCGATTGCCATACGGATCGAGGTTGTCGGCAGCTTTGCCACCTCCGCGCCGATATTTCCGGTTACTTTTCCACTTGCCAGGTACTGAATATCGGTGATCATCTGATTCAGCAGGTTCTGGATGCTGTAAAGCTTCTGGCCTTCATTTCCTGATAAATAGTATAAACCATTTGTCCAGTCATTCCAATAGCCAAGTGCGGAAAACAGTCCCATTGTTACCAGAATCGGTTTTCCAAGCGGCAGTGTGATGCTGGTGAAAATCTTCATGTGTCCGGCGCCATCGATTTTGGCTGCTCGAACAGCGCGTCCGGGATACTGGTGTTAAAGTAGCTTCGGATCATCAGCACGTTGTTTGCGCTTAACAGGAAGCCTGGAACAATCAATGCCCAGATCGTGTTTTTGATGTGAAAATACTTTACATACATCAAGTAGGTCGGCACCAGTCCGCCGTTGAACAGCATCGTGAAGAATACGAAAAAGGTAATTGCTCTGCGGTACGGCAGCTTTTTAATCGAAAGCGGATATGCCAACAGAGCGGACATCGCAAGGTTTGCAGCGGTACCGACGATGGTTACAAAAATGGTAATTCCGTATGCTCTCAGGATTTTCTCGCCCTGGCGGATGATATAGGAGTAAGCATAGAAGCTGAATTTCTCCGGGAAGAACGAATATCCGTTGCGGATCAGTGTGTTTTCATCGGTCAGTGAGGAAATAAATACGAGTACAAACGGCAGTATAATGGATAACGTAATCAGAATGAGTACTACATTAATCCAGAACTGGAAACGTTTTGCTTTTTTTGAATTTGTCATACTTCCATCCTCCTAGAATAATGCCTGGTCTTTGTCTACTTTGCGGACAATCCAGTTGCTCAACATTACGACACAGAAGCCTACCAGAGACTGGTATACACCGGCTGCAGATGACATACTGATATTTCCTTGTTCAATCAGGGCACGGTATACGTAGGTATCGATAACGTTTGTGGTCGGGAACAGAACACCGGAGTTCATCGGCACCTGATAGAACAGACCGAAATCGGAATAGAAAATTCTTCCGATGCTGAGGAGCAGCAGGGTGATGATGGTCGGAACGAGGCTCGGCAGTGTGATTTTCGTAATCTCCTGCCATTTGCTTGCACCGTCCAGTCTTGCAGCCTCATAGAAGGAAGGATCGATACCGATCAGGGATGCGATGTAAATCAGGCATCCGTATCCTACGCCCTTCCAGCAGTTCGCGATAATCAGGATCGCCGGCCAGTATTTCGGTTTCTGGTACCACTGAATCGGGTCAATGTGGAACAACGGAAGGATGGAGTTGTTGACAAGACCATTTTCTGCACTCAGAAGCGCATATACGATGTAGCTTAAGATAACCATGGACATCAGGAACGGAAGAAGAATCGCACTCTGATATATCTTTTTGAGCTTTGTGTTTCTTATCTCCGTAATCAGAATCGCAATGGCAATTCCGACTACCATGTTTACAAGAATAAATGCAATGTTATACAACAGCGTATTTCTTGTAATAATCCATGCATCCTTGGAAGCAAACAGGAATTTGAAATTTTTAAGTCCTGCCCACGGGCTTGCCCAGATACCTTTTGCAAAGTTCAGTTTTTTAAACGCAATCACCATACCTGCCATTGGGATATAGTTGTTAATCAGCAGATACAGAAGTGCCGGAAGCATCATCAGATAAAGCGGCCAGTATTCCTTCAGCGCGTTTTTCTTTTTTCCTTTTTTAACCTCTGCTTTTTTCATAAAGCGTCTCTCCTTTTATGAGGGCTGTTTTTTTCAGGTTCTTTCATCAGAGAAAGCTCCACATCTTTTCTGGTAAGAGTGGAGCCTTCGGTTACTGTATCACACCGGATTTTTTTCCGCCCCGGTCGTGCTCTTTTTACAAATTATGGTGCCTATTTCTCTGCAAGAAATGCATCCAGCTGCTCCTGCTTTGCAGCAATGACATCGTCGATTCCCGCATCGTCCAGCGCCTCAAGGAACTGTGGAAGCAGTTCTTCCGGATCTCCGGAGCCGCTGCTAAGTGCGCCGTTGTACTGGCTGATTACGTTGTTCAGCTGATACCTGATCCGCATATTCGCTGTTATCAAAGACAAATCCCAGTGCTTTCGACTCGATACCGGAAGCGTTGAACTCCTGCATTTTGTCCCAGAGCTGCGGGTCAGATCCATCCCATTTGTATGCGATGAACTGGTTCGGAAGCTCCCATCCACAGTTAAAGCTGTAGCCTGCATTGTCTGCTGTTACACCGTCCGGGTAGTTGATGATTCCGTTTTCTTCATCTTCTACTACATAGTCGGTTCCCTCTTCGCCCCAGTTCAGAAGGTTCATGACCTCCGGGCTGCCATAGATATAATCGAGAACCTGCATTGCTTTTCCGGATTTTCGGAGTTCTGTGCTACAGAGAAGATAATTCCGCCGTAAGAGGATGAGTTGATGATCGGCTGATCATAGAACGGTACGATTTCAAACTCATATCCTGTGGAGCTCTGGAACTCAACCGGGGTACCTGGATGATAAGCAAAGAACAAGGAGAAGAGATTTCCTGCTTTGCATACGGTTCTCCAGTTTTCTGTGTTTGTTCCGGCATCCTTGCTGATGTAGCCTTTCTGATACCAGTCATGCAGCATAGTTGCAGTCTCCTTGTACCAGTCGCTTGCAAAGTAGTTTTCTACGGTTGTGCTGTTGGTCTGATCCATCAGAGCGCCCGTGTTGGCATCGCCAAGTCCATCAGCGCGGGACAGACGGCTCAGAGGCGTATCACTGTTGTTGCTGGAGAACAGCATTGTCATATCAGGCTCGCCTGCCTGTACGGTCTCAAATACTTTCTCCATATCCTTCGGCTCTTTGATTTCATCGGTATTGATATTATACTTTTCTACCAGGTCTTTTCTCATGAAGATGGCTGGAATGCTGCCTCGTTCGATCTGGTTCGGAACGCCATAGACAAACCCATCAATCTGATTTGTTTTTGCAATATCCTCGCCATAGATATCTTTCAGGTTTGTGCCGTATTTGTCAATCAGTTCAGACATATCCATGATCTGGCCGGAATGCATATACTGTACAGCTGTTGTTGCACTTGTGTACAGAAGATCGATTTTCTCATCGCCGGAAAGCATCAGCTGTAACTGCTGAGATGCGCTTGCCCACGGAAGAACAACGATATCGAGCTTTGCATTCAGCTCCGGCTCCAGAATCTCGTTGATTTTTTCTTCGATTCTCTCTTCATCCGGCTGCTGGCTGCCCTGCAGTACCATAGTTACAGTGTACGGCTCGCCTTTTTCCTCTGTCTTTGCTGTGCTTCCGGAAGCTGCGGAGGAACCGGAATCAGAACTGGATCCTGTGCTTCCGCATGCTGCCATGGAAAATGCCATAGTTGCTGCAAGAATGCCTGCTAACACTTTTTTCTTCATACTTTTTCTCCTTTTCACGTATCGTGTTGTGTGACCTTTGATGGTTGTATTATAGCAGGATTTTGACTTACAACTCTATAACTGATTTGACTTTGAAGTATCACTCTTCCGACCTTTGTGTCTTTTTTGTGTCTTTTTTCTGTCAAAAATCTTCCACCATCTTTGCCCCTTCTGCCCCATCGAGTTCGGCCACGGTTCCATTCATGACACGGTAGACTCTCTGGCAGAGGCCGAGGACACTCGGACGGTGCGTCGTAACGATACAGGTTTTGTTGGGACGCTGACGGATGATGTTTCGGAGGACGTTTCGTTCCGTCGTGACATCCAGTGCCGAGGTGGCTTCATCGAGAAGCAGCACCGGGGCATCGCGGAGGACGGCACGGGCGATGGCAAGCCGCTGGGACTGGCCTTCGGAGAAACCGCGGCC
>ENA-OQDD01000003-OQDD01000003.1-human-gut-metagenome-genome-assembly--contig:-NODE-3-length-87036-cov-2.967265_pt1 | contig 87036 bp, 109 predicted proteins | sample MGYA00242507_ERZ504598 | MGnify/ENA primary metagenome ERZ504598 (study PRJEB26092, sample SAMD00036318) | human gut metagenome | host: Homo sapiens | study: EMG produced TPA metagenomics assembly of...
TTTTCAAATCGAAGCTCTTTTAAAAGCTCTTCCGCATCCTCTAAAATCTCTTTTTTGCTTTTTTTCCCCGCTGTTTTTGCATGCATATTTTGGCATTCCACAAACTGTTTCCCGATTTTGGCAAGCGGGCTTAATGACTGTTCCGGGTTCTGAAAAATATAACCCATTTTGTTTCCATGGACTTCACACCATTCCTTCTCTGAAAGCTGTATCAGATTCTGTTCTCCCATCCAGATATCTCCGGAAACAATTTTTCCCTCTTTTGTCAGGAGTCCTCCGATTGTACGAAGCAGAGTCGATTTTCCAGAACCACTCTCGCCGACAATAACGTAAATTTTCCCGGGAGAAAGAGAAAAGCTGACACCGTCAACTGCCAGCTTTTCTCCATATGTTACCGTTAAACGATCCACAATCAGATTTTTCTCTATTTGATTTTTCTCTGCCAGATGTTTGTCTGTCTTATTCTCTTCTATCCTGTTTTTTTTCATCTTTTGCGATCCGTTTCGTCTTTCGCCGTTGTTCCGGCTTTTGTTTCCTGTGTTTCTTTATTTATTCTTCCACAGACAGAGTATTGGTTACCAGATAATATTCCGTCGGATTGATCTGTACTCCTTTTACTTTGTTGGAGTATACAAAGATCAGCTGCTGATCTGCCACAAATGCAAATGGCATATCATCCAGTACCTGCTGCTCCAGTTCTCTGGTAAGAGAAACCACTTTGTCGTTATCCGATGTGGTACCAATTTCCGCTGCCAGCGCGTCTACTTTTTCGTTGGAATATCCACCATAATTGTTGCTGGCTCCCGTCGTAAACAACATATTGATAAAGTACGACGGAGTTCCAATCGGCGCCATGGCATAGTTTAAAATAGCAAGATCGAAATCACCCGATGCAAGAGGATCATCCAGCACATCCTGTGTCTCAATGGAAAGCTCAATTCCAATCTGGGACAGTTCTGCCTGAAGCATATCAGCAAGCTGGATGCAGTTGTCATTGTAGCTGTAAGTCAGCACTTTGAACGAAAGATTCACGCCGTCTTTGTCGAGGATACCATCTCCATCGGTATCCTGGTATCCTGCATCTGCAAGAATTTCTTTTGCTTTATCCGCATCGTAAGAATCGACGGTCAGATTTAATCCGTCTGTACCGCCAAATGCCAGGTTGTCCGGATAAATTCCATAGCACGGAGTTGCAAATCCCTGATAAACAACATCTGCATAGCCTCCACGGTCAATACAGTAATTGATTGCCTGACGTACTGCCAGATCGTCCAGTCCTTCTGTTTTCAGATTGAAGCTTAAAAAGTTTGCTCTTGTTGTCGTCACGGTATCGGTTGTATATTTCGAAGTATCTGTGAACTTTGATGCTCCGTTTGCTGTTTCCTGTGCGATCAGGTCAATCTCTCCGTTAGCAAGTGCCATATCCAGCGCATCCTGATCGTCGATAATTTTCAGCTCTACGGTGTCTGCCTTCGGAGCGCCGCCCCAGTAATTTTCGTTGGCACGCATTTTGACATCCGTCATAGCGGTAAACGAAGTTGCAACGTAAGGTCCTGTGCAGGAAACACCAAGCTCCTCATCCGGTTCTTCTGTTGCATCATAAATACCGAGAAGCGGATCACACAGATCATTTAACAGTGTTGGATTTGGTTCCGGCGTTACAATTGTAAATTTCATGCCGTCTGCTTCCATGGATTTGATTTTTAAGGTCGAATCTGCTCTCTCATTTTTCTCATAGGTACGCTCAAAGCATGCTTTTACTGCTTTTGCATCTACCGTTTTTCCGTTTGAGAACGTTACGCCATCACGAATGGTGAAAACCCAAGTATTTTCATCCGGTGTCTCTACCGATTCTGCGATCCATGCTGCGGCTCAATATTTTCATCCAGACGGTACAGATTTTCGCTGATTCCATAGATGGACATGATCCAGCCATCCCAGTTATACGCAACGTCCAGACTTTCTGCACCAAAGAAACCGGTAGTAGCTCCAAGAACGAGATCTGCTCTTTCTCCATCTGTAGTCGTTTCCCCGGACTTTGAAACTGCGCCTACTGCTTCCTCGGATGCTGAAGTCACACTTGCTGCTTCCGAACCTGATTTGGAAGATGTTTCACTCTCATTTGCCGTGCCGCATCCCGTTGCAAGAGATGCGAACAGGCAGGCTGCCATCATGACACTTACAATCTCTTTTTTCATTTGATTTTTCTCCTCTTTTTTGGTTTTTCCCGTCTTTCAGACGATCTTTTTTATGGAATCATCTGTCCGCCTTTTCGCGTTGCAGGTGGTTTCATCTTGAATTTAATTTTCTGTTCTTGCTTCTTTCTTATGTACAAACTCGCTCAGTCGGTCTCCGAACAGCTGAAAAACTGTCACAACCAGAAACAGGGCCAGACCATTAAAAACGATAATCCATGGTGCTTTCTGCAGATAATCTCTCGCCTCGCTCATAACGGCTCCCCACTCTGCGGTAGGACGCGCAGCACCGAGTCCCAGAAACGAAAGTCCTGCCATACTGAGGATTACACTTCCAATATCCATAGCCGCTGTTACAATAAGGCTTCCCATCATATTGGGCAGAATATAGGCTGTTATCATGCGATAAAGCGGTACACCGTTCATTCTTGCGGCATATATATAATTTTCCTGTTTCATGGAAACCACAAGACTCCGGGAAAGCCGTGCATACGTTGTCCAGTACACGGCGCTTAAGGCAAGCACGCCGTTCCACAGGCCGACACCTAAAATTCCCGCAATCGCAATCGACAGTACAAAAGCAGGAAAAGCCTGGAAAACCAGCGTGATTTTCATCAGAATCTCATCCAGAACCCCGCCTGCAAATCCGGCCAGAATTCCAACCAGTGTTCCCACCAGAAATACGATTCCGACAATCAGAAGTGCTGTATAAATCGATGTCCTGCTTCCCGCCAGAATACGGCAGAACACGCACCGCCCCAGATTGTCCGTTCCAAACAAATATTCTTTGCACGGCGATAAGAATGCATTTCTTACATTCACCGCATACGGATCGTGGCGGATCAGATGCGGACCGATTACCGGGATGATTAAGATAACTGCGAGAAACAACAGACTGATTTTAAATTTTCCATCCATTTTTTTCATCGTGCACTCTTTTCCCTTCTGACTCTTGGATCCAGAATCTGACACAAAACTCTACTGCAGCATTTATCAGCAGGTAAATCATTGCCATCCAGACAACATAAGCCTGAATCACCGGATAATCCCGCGCGCTGATGGATGTCACAGCAAGTCTTCCGACTCCCGGCCAGGAAAAAATAGTTTCCACGATGGCAGAACCGCCAAGCAGAGTTCCAAATGACATGCCAAGCAACGTAACAATCGGAAGCATACAATTTTTCAGCACGTGGAAAAAGAGAATCCGGTTCTCCGAAGCTCCTCTTGACTTTAAACCATCGACATACTCCTGTTCCAGCTCCTGAAGCACAATGCCGCGAATCTGGCGGATATACCAGGCAGACAGTGTCAGCGCCAGGACAAGAGCCGGCATAATAATTCCTTTTCCACTTACCGATCCTATGACCGGCAGAAGCTGCAGTTTCATGGACAGTACATACATCATCAGCAGCGCCAGGAAAAAGGATGGAAGGGAGGACAGAAAATAAGTGACGAAACGAATCATATTGTCAAACCCTCTGTCCTTATACTTCGCACACAGTACTCCGATCGGAAAGGAAATCAGAATCGTAAGCGCGAGCGCTGCCACTGTCAGAAGCAGAGTCGCCGGAATCGTTTTCTTTAACTCGCCGGCCACGGCTTTTCCTGTTTTATAGGATTCTCCCAGATCTCCGTGGAAGAATTCATTCAGCCATCTTCCATACTGCACGGCAAAGGATCATTCAGGCCAAGCTCTTCCCGTTTTAATTCCAGTGCCTCTTCCGAAACACGCATACCGGATTTTTTCAGTGCCACCATTGCCGGATCTCCCGGCGAATGATAAACCAGTAAAAAAGAAAGGAACGTAATTCCGATCAGCAGAAGTATTGTTTTTCCGATCACTGTTAACCATTTTTTTATCATGCTATTCCTCTACTTTACCGCGCGGAGCATAAAAAGCGGGGTCGATGCAAAATTAATTTTTTCTACATCATCCCAGACTTTTTTCCAGACCTCCCTGTCTGCCGTTGCTTCGCAAAACCAGCCCGACGAATCATCCTCAGATCTTCTGTCGGACGCGCGCATCTGCTCAGAATCAGATTTCTGGCGATTTCTTCCATCTTATACGCTTCATCATATGCATTGAAATCAAAAACTTCTGCATCCTCTACATTTCTGTGATCCTCTTCGAATGCATTCTTCTGTTTGTCATCAAAAAGATAGTTATACCATCCTGCATCAAAATTTAAAAGAATGCCTCCTTTTTTCAGAACACGGCACCATTCCTGATATGCCTTCTGCGGTTCTTCCAGATTCCAGGTGAGATTTCTTGTTACAATTACATCAAAACTTCCGTCCTGTATGTTTTCTAGATTCTGCACATCTCCTCTCATCCATGTGATCCTGGAAGCATACGTTCCCGCATTCTGCATAGCATGGTTCAGCATTTCCTGCGTATAATCTACCGCGGTCACATCATACCCTCTTTTTGCCAGGCTAATGGCGAAAAATCCAGGACCAGTTCCCATATCGGCTATTTTTATCTTTTTATCCTCTGGAATTTCTTTCAATATGACATCCATCCAGCTCTTTTCATTGCTGTGATTCAGTTCATGACAGACAACATCCGAATAGCTCTCTGCCCGGCGTGTCCAATATTCTTCTACTTCTTTTAACATTTTCATAGTCTGTCTGTTCTTTTCTATCTGTAATTAAAGTCAAAATCCTCTTGCAGGTCTGCTGCAAAAGGATTTTGGAATTGATTTGCAGGAAGCAGAGGAAAACGCCCCGAAGCGGAGGAATGGCGGCGATTTACAGCTGTTCCCGCATCCTGCGCGTCAAAAAGTGCGGAACTTTCTGACGTTACAGGATCAAAAATTTTTGACGTAAGCATAATAACATAAAAAAAACGCTAAAATAAGCCCCTCTGGGGGATATTTTTCGCGTTTTTTCAAATTTTTTTTTAATACAACCACTATTTTGCCCATCTCAATTACTTGCGTAAATTCGATGGACGCGTCTTATATCCCCATAGCTAAAGCCTTAACTTGACCCATATTTATACAAGATAATTTCGATAAGCAAGCAATGAATATAGTACATCCAGTCCTTGCCAGATAGAACGTACTCCGGGCATACCATCGCTCGGAGCACCTTTCGTCCCTCCAAGAACTCCCAGATCATAAATTGCTTCTTTAAGTGAATACGCTTCAGGAATTTCCTTGCTTTTTCTTGCGCAACAACATAATACTTTCCATTCCTCTTCAGCAAATACGATCCCACTTGAAATTTCCGGACATATTTTCCCAAGATAAGTCAGATTTAATATCTGCATTGCAATGACAGAATATAATAACGTCAGAAAGCTTAATCTCCCATATTCCCTTGCCTGGTTCTTTTCTATTTTGCATCCACTCTTTAATATAAAATGAAACCGTTCTATCTTCCATCTGTGTGCATAACACTGTACCAGCTTTTTTATTTCTTTTTCGCTCTTTAACGTTACCGTTGTCAGCCGTGACATGTGACAATAGGCGGTAATACATAACGCCAGAGCGTGTCTGAAAAAGGCTTTTCGCAGGCTGCGAGTCCCGTTTGTGGGAGATTTTGTCCGAATGAAGGTAGCGTAGCGTGCTACGGCAACTGAATGAGGGCAAAATGCACCGCAAAGTGGTGCTTGCAACACAGCATGTTCACGCTTGAATCACGTTCTTGCGCACCTGAACAGCAAGTGTTCAGGTGCTGAGGAAATAGCAATGAATCGTGTTCCTGGTTTTTGCCGGTCTTGCTATTTTCGTAGGTGGGTGATAAAATGACGATAGATCGTGAGATCAAAAAGGGAGGAATGTTGTGGGACGATTCTTTAATTCGAAGGTCAATGCGTTTCAGGATGTGTTAAACTCCAAAATATATATCGATAAAACAGGATTACTGGAATACACCAACAGTGTGATAGACACAACATCAAAGTTTATCTGCAACAGCCGACCCAGAAGATTTGGAAAATCAATCACGGCGGATATGCTCACTGCGTATTACAGCAGAAGTCTGGATACGGAAGAAATTTTCGAAAAACTTGAGGTCGGAAAAACAGCGGATTTTCGAAAGCATCTGAATCAGTACGACGTGATTCATATTGACATTCAGTGGTGTATTGAGCGGCCGGAGGTGCAGATCAGGTAATCACTTTTATTAACAAAAATGTGATTGAAGAGCTGCGTGAAACATATGAAAAAGAATTATCGGAGGGAACATCGTCGCTTCCGGATGCGTTGTCACAGATCAGTGCAAAAACAGGAAAAAAGTTTATTCTGATTCTGGACGAGTGGGATGTACTGATTCGAGATGAGGCGGCAAATCAGAAAATACAGGATGAATATATCAACTTTTTGCGAGGGCTTTTTAAGGGAACGGAACCTTCGAAATATATTCATCTTGCATATCTGACTGGAATCCTGCCGATCAAAAAAATAAGGACACAGTCTGCACTGAACAATTTTTCAGAATTTACAATGCTGGATGCGAAAGTTTTTGCAAAATACACTGGTTTTACAGAAGAAGAAGTGCAGGCGCTCTGTCGGACATACAACAGCGATTTTGAAAAAGTAAAGCGCTGGTATGACGGATATCTGCTGGAAGAGTATCAGGTTTATAATCCAAAAGCAGTTGTAGAGGTTTATGACCTGGAATAAATATCAGAGCTACTGGTCAGAAACGGGCACGTATGAATCAATTGTACCGATGATTAACATGAATTTTGATGGTCTGAAAACGGCAATGATTGAACTGCTGGCAGGCGGATCTGTGAAGGTAGATACTTCAACGTTTCAGAATGATATGATAAACTTTTCCGATAAGGATGATGTGCTCACATACCTCATCCATCTGGGGTATCTGGGATATGATCAGCAGCAGGAAACAGCGTTTGTGCCAAATGAAGAAATACGGCTGGAGCTGACGAAGGCGGTAAAAAGAAAAAATGGAATGAATGGATTTCGTTTCAGAGAGAATCGGATGCACTGCTGGATGCGACACTGGATGGAGATGCGGAAAGCGTTGCTGAAAAGATAGAAGAAATTCACATGGCCTATACATCTGTAATTCAGTATCACGATGAAAATTCATTGAGCAGTGTGATTTCGATCGCATATTTAAGTGCTATGCAGTATTATTTCAAACCTGTCCGTGAAATGCCGACAGGAAGAGGATTTGCAGATTTCGTGTTTTTACCGAAACCGGAATATATACAGCAGTACCCGGCGATGGTTGTGGAATTGAAATGGAATAAGAGTGCACAGACAGCGTTGAATCAGATCGCGGATAAAAAATATCCGGAGTCTTTGCGACAGTATACGGGAGAAGTTCTGCTAGTGGGAATCAATTACGACAAGAAAAGTAAAAAACATGAGTGTGGAATTGAGAGCTATGAAAAATAGGAGGAATCTGTATGAAAAGATGTAGTTACTGTGGCAAAAAAATAAACGGAAGTGTTGGATTTTGCAGTGATGCATGCGAAAGCCGCTATAAAAAAGTAATGGAAAAAGATGGACCTAAAGTTAAATATTTTATTTCCGGTATTATTTTAGGATTCCTGGTGATGTTTTATGGAATTATATCAAACAGCAGCTTCCTGATAGGGATGGGAAGCATAGTAATAGGAATTGATGTTGTTTTCTTTCCGTTTACCACGCCGGAAACAACCGCTTTTTGGGATATCAAAAGGCAAAATTAGTGGGCCGCGTAGCAGGTATATTCCTGATAGCAGTTGGAATATGGGTGGGGACTATTCACTGATGAACAGAGATGCAGAAGCTGCCGCATTAACGTGCGGCAGCTTATTTTTACAGCAATTCCGCTTTCTTTTGGATCATTGCCAGAAATACCAGCGGTTCTTTTCCGCTACAGGAAACGGCATGGCCGCTGCCGTCCTCGCAGAACGTCGTCATGCCCGCCTGCACCGGATATGTTTTGTTATTATCCTGATATATTCCCTCCCCGGACAGAATGTGATACACTTCCGTCTCGCCGTGATGCTCATGGTACGGGAGCTCATCGCCCGGTAAAATCGTTACTTTTGCAAAGAGTGTCACCTTTCCGGAAAGGCGTTCGCCTTCCAGCAATTTTTCTGTTGTGTGTCTGTCTGCCATTGTTCACGTCCTCGTTTTCGTAATCTTTCCTCTGTCAATCTCCACCGTCGTATCGCACAGTGCCGCGATGTCTTCCCGGTTGTGGCTGGCCAGAAGAATCGTTTTTCCTTCCTCTTTTAACTTCAAAAACAGCTGCCGCATCTCCTGCACGCCCTGGTTGTCGAGACCGTTCATCGGTTCGTCCAGGATCAGGAGAGAAGGTTCCTCCATAATCGCCTGTGCAATGCCGAGACGCTGGCGCATGCCGAGCGAATACTTGCCGACATGCTTTTTCGCTTCCGGATCCAGTCCGACTTTTCGGATAGCCTCATCGATCTCCTTTTTTCCGATCTTCCTGCGGATGCCGGCGAGAAACTGCAGATTCTGTCTGGCGCTGTATCCCGGAAGAAAGCCCGGCGTCTCGATGATGGCGCCAATACTCTCCGGCGCTTCAATCTCTTTCCCGATCTGTTTTCCATCCACAAAAACCGCTCCATCGTCCACCCGGAGAAATCCACAGATGCATTTGAACAGAACCGTCTTGCCACTTCCGTTTCTTCCGATCATTCCGTGAATTTTTCCTTTTTCAAAGCTCAGGCTGATCCCGTCCAACGCCGCGTAGCTGCCAAACTTTTTTGTCACGTTTTCTATTCTTATCTTTTCTTCCATTCTTTCAGATTTCCTCCACAAAGTTCAGATCCTTTTTCCGAATCCCGAGATACGAGAGGATCGTGCATGCGCCGATGACAATCGCAAAGACACTGTAAACATATGCCATCGACGGCCCGTTTCCATACCCCTGCCACTTGTAGCTCGCAATGTTCATCCAAAGCGGCGGCGCGCAGTAATAGCCGATTGTGATGTTGGAAAATTTGCTGAGCAGAAGCGCGGTGAGTGCGATGCCGCAATTGATGACGATTCCAAATCCCCTGTGTACCAGAAAATTTCCGGCATAACTCATAACGCCTGTCATAACCGACAGGCACCAGATTGCAAGCATTGTGAGACCCATTGCCTCCTGCGGCGAAAATCGCGAAAGGATCAGATAATCCAACGGTTCCTGGTCAAAGGTATATGCCGCATTCGTCTGAGCCAGCGTACTGATCACCTTCCCCCATCCGGTTTCCCACCCTACATTCGGAAACACAAGCAGTACCGGAATCATACTTAAGCATATGGTGTAAAAAAAGGAAACAACCACAATGTACAGCATGTTTCCCCAAAACCAGCTTTTCCGCCCGGCCCGCAGAATCTGCCACCCGCTGTTCGGTTCCAGAAACGGAGCATCACAGAAAAGCAACAGAGCCCCAAAAGCGATGATAATCTGGTCTCCATTATATCTGGTCATAAACGGCAGCATCCAAAAAGTCACATCAACTCCGGTCTGCTCGCAGAAGCCTCGAATCCCCGCCGTCATTACATGAAAAAGGATCGCAATCCACAACAGCGCAACATAAAACCGTGGTGTTGTGAATGTTTTCCGTAAACGTATCTGACATACCCGAAGACTCATCCGTATTCTATCCATTCTGCGCACTCCTCTTTACCACTCGCACGAAAATTACACCTTCCATTCCTGTCAGAATAAGGAAATAACCAGCTATCACAAAAAAATCCTTAACATTCCGGATACTTCCCCCATGGAGCTGGTACCATCTCATCTGGCCCGGCAGCTGCAACGCTTCTGCTACAAGCTGGCTTGCATAATAAAAAAGAGCCGGTGTGCTGACCAGCACAAACAGATTTTTTATTTTTCCCGATATCATAAGCGCAAAAACTGCCATAAATGCATACTTGACAGCCTCAACTCCAAATCTTGCGGCAAGGTAAAACGGCAGAACGAGTCCATTTCCATAGCTTAAACTGCCTGTTAATGTTTCAAACTCTTCTTTTTTATCCACGGTATTTTTAATGCCAAAACGCCATAAACAACTGCCATTCCCAGAAAAATACTGATCACAGAGCCGAAAAAGGCAACCACCAGATGCGACCAGCAATATGCTGTTCTCCCTATGCGTGTCTCAATGCATCTAAGATAGCCATTTCTGCTGTCTTCCCAATAGCTCAGCGCAAACGGCAGCACAGCCAGCACAGAAAACACTTCAAAAAATGCCCCCACACCATGACTGCTGACAACCAGGTAATATACCGATGCATTCCACCGGCTCTGCATTGCTTCCTGACTGATGTTTAACACGGTAACCAGCATCGCACCTGCGATGGCAAAATAAAATTTTCCTGATAAAAACATTCTTTTAAAATCCATTTTTATCATTCGAAAAAACTTCATGAAAGATCACCTTCTTTCTGTTTTGATTTTCGAGATGGTTTTACCGGTTGGTACATTCCTTCTCTCGAAACTTCTCTGCGTCCTTTTGTACTCATTTTAAATGCGAGTTCCGCTATTTTTTTCAGAAATATGTGTTTTATTTTCTTATCCATTTTCCAATATACATATATATCAAAACCCAAAATAAGCAAATGCTGTTCCAATGATAAACCTCAATTTTTTTGGTCATACATACAATGTTAATTATTATCACAATCACTGTTCTAATCAACGCATAGTAATAATATTTTTCTTTATTCTCTTTTTCAATGGGATTGTTTACATTTTCAATCGGAGCAAAAAAAATCACTGTAATCATCAAACTTATCATGACTACAAATTCAAAACCTTGCATTTGTTTTAGGTTTAAAATATACAGCAAGTTCCTTTCCATAAAGACACTAAAGCTAAATGTTAACAGGTATAAGCTTGTACATCCAATGTATGTTTTCGCATGATATCCACCCGCATATTTTCTTATCCATGCAAACAGAATATAATATAAAACAGCCTTATCTATCGCCTTCAAAAAATAAGCTACACCAAACAGCATTCCAGCTAAACAGATCGATGAAATTAGCATTTCCAATCCATATGCGCATTCTTCTTTCTGCTCTTTTTCAATAACAGCTTCTCTTTCTAAATACTCTGCCATTTTGCAGGCTATTTTTTGATATAGCATCTTACCCTCTTCGCCTTCTATAAAAGATGTGACCCTGCTTAGCCCAGAGCCACATCTTCCGCAAAAACAATTTATTCTTTGAACAAATCATGGGTTTCAAACAACTCTTATTTAATTACGGGCACCATCTGACACTCTGTCTTACGCTTCCCGAGATTTTTGTACCATCAATTTCTGCTCGTAATTTGTAATATTGTCCATATCTTGCATTTCCGCTCTGATATGCTTGCATCTGTTTCTGATTCGATTTGAAGGTAAACAAATTTGAAACTACACTGTCATTTGCTGCCAGTCGTGTTCTGCAGTAAAATGTTCCTCCATTTGAAAATACCGTACTTGGCAGTCCTCCATTTGGAGCCGCCGCTAATGTTGTAACATATGCGTTATTGTCTCCATCATCAGGTTTTAACGCTGCAGCTGATGTTGTCACTTTTTGCCCATTCGCAGTAAAATAGAATGTACTATTTACATTTACGTCTGCTTTTGTTTTTCCTGCGGTAAAAAGAAGAAGTGCAGCTGTTAACGCCACTGTTTTAAACATTTTTCTCATAGTTCCTCCTGTTCCTGTTTTTATCCATGATTTGTATCAAACTCACCCTACAATCTCCCGTCCATCCAGTGCATTGATGTAAACATACTGTTCGATCTCATCTTCTATAAATCGAAACTGCCACGCAGGAATCATATCGCACATCCAATGCCCCGTTTCATTTCTTCCCGTTGTCATCGGGTAATAAATCAGTTTCATCTGATCCAGCGTAATCGGCTCAGCAATTGCCAAATCATACTTATTTCTCAGCGTTTCCAAGATAATATCTTTTTCCGCAAGAGATACCGGTTCCTTTTCCCGGATAGCATAGTGATTAACTGCTTGAAGATATTGAATCCCGCCCTCCGTTATAACAGCCTGTATTTTAGATGACGGAATATAAAGATCATCCTGCCGGTTAATTTCATTGCATAATACAGGAACCCCATTCAGATAACCCTGAAAAAGCACCAGGAAACAATCATCTGCTTTGACCACTCATATTTCTGAATCTTCTGAGGCTTTAGCAATTCTCCATTCTCGATTGCCTGTTCCATTAATTCCTGCTGTTTTTCCATCTGTCATACGAAAAACTGTATTTACTGGTCAATTCAACTTTTCCCAGTCTCCAATCCATCTAACAAACTCTTTTCCTTCCTCTATCAGCTTTTCTTCGTCTTCCAATGAAATTTTCTGCTCATTGTCTCTGACCAAAATCCCTTCACCATAGGCTGATGTAATATATTCAACAGGTAAATTATAATAAACTTTTTTTCCTTCTTCCGTTTCCACTCCTAATATATTGCTGACAGACACCGTTCCATTTTGATTTTTTAATTGTTCGCCAAGTATTCCCTCATACGAATAACAAACATCTGGCTCTCCCATGTCTCCTTTTCTTGTTTCCAATCCACTTTCCGGAAGTTTCCCAAGTATTTTATTGAACACACTTTCTCCTTGAAATCCATCCACTTCTATCATACATTTTTCAAACTCGTTCCATTTTTTGTCCGGCATGTCAACAACCGCATCAATTTTTGCCTGGCTGCCAAGCTGAAAACGGATGTGCTCACCATTGCTTAATTCCTGATCCTTTTCATGTGTCACATTTGTTTCCGTTTCATCATTGCTGATAGAACTATTCCGTTCTTCTCCATTTTCCTGTTTTTCTACCTGCTGCAAATTTTCTGCCTCATTCCCCATATTCTGACAACCCGTAAGAATCAACAATATCGTCAGAACTCCCAACACTTTCTTTCCCATATATCCCCTCTTTTCAAAATTTCGTTCTTTCTCTTCTGTTACTCGAAGCATAACGAAATTTTCTCCATCGTCAACGGATCTGGGATATCATGCTCTATCTGGGATAATCGGTACAGATAGCAAAAATATAAGACCTTGTTCTTTGAAATCCGCATTCTTTTTGCTTCCTTCATACAAACAAAGTCTTTTTTATTACGTTTTATCTTATTTTATCGGAAACACTGCCTCTGCGCAAAACAAATCTCCTGTCTCATAATACTTTAACGCGCCACCTACCTTTTGCATCGTCCGTTTTATACTTTTGTGCCCAATCCCATGGCTGCTTGTATCTTTCTTCGTCGTATTCAAACTTGAATTTTCATTTAAAACAGATTTCTCTATTTTATTTTGAATCTCCAACCGAAGATATCCCATTTTTTCCTCTACAAAAATTATAATTTCTTTCTTCTCTATAACTTTCCGCTCTGCTTCAATCGCATTATCCATGAGATTTCCAAACACAGAGCAAAACTCCAAATCATCAATTCCTTCCATTTTGCTCAGAATCGTACACTTCACATCTACTTTTTCACTTCTCGCAAGAGTAATTATTGTATTAATCATAGAATCCACATAACTGTTTCCGGTCTGAATCAATGTCTGTACATCTTCAATTTTCTGATTAATTTTTTCCCATACCTTTGCCATTTCCGACTGCGGCATGGTCTCCATTGCCTCTTGCAGAGGTAAAAGATAATTTTTCAAATCATGTTTAAATTCTCGTAATTCTTCATTACTTCTTTTAATAATTTCCATACTTTCCTTTGAATATTTCTCTTTTTCTTTCATCAGTTCATATTCTAGCTTTGTCTGATTATCTTTGCTCATTTGCTGTACTACAAAGTACATAATCAAGCACATCAGCCAAATACAGGACACGCACAGCAGCATTAATTTCTGTTCCTGCATCTGGATTCCCGGAAAATCTCTGGACAAGGTAATCAATGTCTTTCCCGCAACGGTTGAAAATACAAGACTGCATCCTATAACAATCCACTGCCAATTCACCAGATTTTTTCTTTCAAAAAGAAGGCCGTTTAAAATTTTGCCCACAAAAAAATATAAGATTTTCGTCAAAAGAACAGTAGCAATTCTCGCGATATCCTGTTGTTGAATAAAAGATGCTACACTCTCTTGTAGAAGTAAACTGCATCCAAAAAGAACTGCTGTATTCACAAACGTCGTTAATTCCCTCGCAACTACTGCAGCAATGATTTTTCGAAGAATACTGCCCCGCGTACTCACTGCCAGATATCCAAACAGCCAGAGCAATGTAAGCCATAATTCCCATCGATCATAAATCGCCGGATACTTTTCCAGCGCCGGAAAAATCATTCCGACCAGCACCGCGAACAACCATAAAAATTTCCCCCGTTTTCCTTTCGGCCGCTGCTGCATGAAATCCATACAAAACCCCAGCAGAAGCATATTTTCCAAAACAGAAATTGCAAGTTCAAAAACCTTCCAAAATGTTGCACTCATTCCATCACCACTCCCATAATTTTCATTCGAACCTGATTCAGATAATTTCTGCTGACAGGAATGCTTTTCCCGTTCAATAGCAGAAGTTCTTTTTCGCGCAACCGATATACATAGTTCATGTTAACCAAATATCCTTTATGTGTCCTTACAAATTTATGCGCTTCCAGTTTTTTCTCCGCTTCTGACATTTTCATTCTTACACGAATCGCCTCGTCCCTCGTATCTTTTTCCCGATAAAAAAGCAGATAGTTCTTCTCGCTCTCCACAAACCAGATATCACGCAATGCAAGTTTTACACTCTGACGCCCTGTCTGCAGTTCTATTTGCGGAACTTTCTTTCCTGCCTTTTTCTGCAGTTCCAGCAACTGCGGCTCCAATTCCTCGTCCAGATGTGCCTTGCGGATAAAAAAGAATGGATGATACACCAATGACTGAAACACCAGATCATCCTTATTTGATACAAACACAATACAACATTCCCTGTTCCACTTTTTCAGATACGATGCAACCTCAAATCCATTCACTTCCGGCATATCGATATCAATAAAAAAACAGAAATCTCATCAAGATTTTTGATTCCTTCCAGCATCTCCTTCGCGGACGTATAGCTCTCCATTTCCACCGCGATCCCATGCTCCTGGCACAGACCGCGGATTCTGATTTCCAGTTTATCTAAAAATGCTTTATCATCATCACATAAAATTAAATTCATTATTTTCCCCCATACTCTTCTTATCGAAGATTCTACTTCTCACCAGCATACCAAATTTTTTCTTTTCTCTCAAGCAATCTGGGACAACCCGCAGTATCTGGGATAAACCACAAACTGAAAACAGCACCTGCATCGTTTGGCTGATGCAGGTGCTGAAATGTATGGATTCTTTTTTCTATGTTACGCAACGACATCCTCAAACTGCGAATTGTAAAGGTTTGCATAGAACCCATTCTTCGCAAGCAGTTCTTCATGGTTGCCCTGCTCGATGATATCTCCGTCCTTCATGACAAGAATCAGATCCGCATCGCGAATCGTAGACAGCCGATGGGCGATGACAAAGCTCGTTCTGCCCTTCATCAGGTTATCCATTGCTTTCTGGATCTCGATCTCTGTTCTGGTATCAACGGATGAGGTCGCCTCATCGAGAATCAGGATCTTATTGTCCGCAAGAATTGCTCTTGCAATCGTCAGAAGCTGTTTCTGTCCCTGGGATACATTGCTTGCATCCTCATTCAGCTCCATCTGGTAGCCGCCCGGCAGGGTCTGAATGAAATGGTGTGCTCTTGCAGCCTTCGCCGCTGCAATAACCTCCTCATCCGTGGCATCGAGCCGGCCGTAGCGGATATTTTCCATGATACTGCCTTTGAACAGCCACGTATCCTGCAGCACCATACCAAAGGCATCGCGAAGCTCTCTGCGGTTGAAATCCCTGATATTGTGGTCATCCAGAAGAATGGCTCCGCTGTTTACATCATAATAACGCATCAGCAGCTTAACCATCGTCGTTTTTCCTGCTCCGGTCGGGCCGACAATGGCAATTTTCTGACCCGGTTTTACCTTCGCGCAGAAATCATGAATGATGATCTGGTCCGGATTGTATCCGAACTGTACATGATCAAAGGTTACTGCTCCTGTTACCGTCCCAATATCGGCCGGATTTTCCGTGGTCTGATCCTCTTCCTCTTCATTCAGGAATTCGAAGACACGCTCGGATGCCGCCGACATCGACTGTACCATGTTGATCACCTGCGCAATCTGCTGGATTGGCTGGGTAAAGTTTTTTACATACTGGATGAATGCCTGGATATCACCGATTGTAACCACGTTTCGGATCGCCAGCAGGCCTCCGGTCAGCGCCACACAGGCGTAGCCCAAATTCCCGACAAACATCATAATCGGCTGCATCATACCGGATAAAACTGCGATTTCCATGCGGAATCATAGAGAATGCTGTTGGTTTTCTCAAACTCCTCAATGGTATCCTTTTCACGGTTAAATGCCTTAATTACAAGATGGCCGCCGTAAACCTCCTCAACCTGTCCATTGATGTGACCCAGATATTCCTGCTGGTCACGGAAGAATTTCTGGGATTTTTTCGTCACCAGTCCGATCAGCCCATAGAAATTGGCAGGATCACAAGTGCGATCAGCGTCATCAGCGGAGAGATACTCAGCATCATGATCAGAACGCCGACCAGCGTTGCCACGGATGTGATGATTGTGGTAATGCTCTGGTTCAGTCCCTGACCCAGTGTGTCGACATCGTTGGTAATACGCGAGAGCACTTCGCCATAGGTGCGGCTCTCAAAATATTTCATCGGCATGCGGTTGATTTTCTCCGAAATTTCCTTCCGGAGCCGATAGCATACCTTCTGGGTAACGCCCGTCATAATCCAGCCCTGGATGAAGCTGAACAGGGCGCTCATCAGATACAGGCCAAGGGTAAACAGCAGAATTTTTCCGATTTTCGTAAAATCAATGCTGCCTGTCCCTCTGATTTTTCCATCAGTCCCTCAGACAATGCTGTTGTTGCTTTTCCGAGGATTTTTGGTCCCGCAACGTTGAACACGGTCGAACATGCTGCACAGAGCATAACGACAAAAATCGCAATTTTATACTTTCCGATGTACTGTGCAAGCTGTTTGATTGATTTTTTCAGGTTCTTCGGCTTCTCGCCCGGCTGCATGCCGCGGCCCATGCCTCCCATCGGTCCTCCTTTGCGCGGCTGCTGATTTCTCCTGTCACTCATGGTCAGCCACCTCACTTTCTATTCCAAGCTCCTTCGCCGAGAGCTGGGATTTTGCAATCTCCTGATAAACCTTACAGTCTTCAGCAGTTCTTCATGTGTACCTTTTCCGACTACCTTTCCGTCATCGAGCACCAGAATCTGCTCCGCATGGAGAATTGTACTGATTCGCTGTGCCACAATGATCACGGTGCTGTCTTTGACATTCTCCGCCAGTGCTTTTCGAAGCGCCGCATCCGTTTTCAGATCAAGTGCAGAAAAGCTGTCATCGAAAATAAAGATTTTCGGATCCTTTGCAATCGCACGCGCAATCGCCAGACGCTGTTTCTGTCCGCCGGACACATTCGTTCCGCCCTGGGAAATCGCGGTCTCATATTTATCGTCTTTTGCTTCAATAAACTCTGTTGCCTGCGCAATCGCGGCTGCTTTTTCGATCTCGGCATCGGTTGCATTTTCTTTTCCGAAGCGCAGGTTCGATGCGATCGTTCCCGAGAACAGCACACCTTTCTGCGGTACAAAGCCAATCTCGTCTCGCAGCTCCTTCATGGTAATGTTTCGGATATCCTTCCCATCCAGGGTAATCTGTCCGCCCGTCACATCGTAAAGACGCGGAATCAGGTTTACCAGCGTTGATTTTCCGCAGCCGGTACTGCCGATAATTGCCGTTGTCTTTCCCGCTCCGCCACGAAATCAATATCATGCAATACATCCTCTTCCGCTCCCGGATACCGGAAATTGACATGGCAAAAGCGGACAACACCATTGTGTACGTCTAATTTTTCCGGCGTTTTAGCATCCTGAATCGAAAGCTCTGTCCGGATAACCTCATCGATACGACCTGCGGCAACCGCAGCACGCGGCAGCATGATAGACATCATCGTCAGCATCAGGAAGGACATAACAATCATCATGCATACGTAATGAACGCTGTCATTGCGCCGACCTGCATCGTACCCTCATCGATTCTGTGTGCACCAAACCAGACAATTCCTACGGTCAGTACATTCATAATCATCATCATGCCGGGCATCATAAAGGTCATGACACGGTTGGTAAACAGTGTCGTCCCGGTCAGCTCCCGGTTTGCCGTATCAAAGCGCTCTTCTTCTTTATCCTCTCTTCCGAATGCACGGATAACGGAAAGTCCGGTCAGGATCTCACGGGAAACCAGGTTGATGTTATCGACCAGCTTCTGCATCTTTTTGAATTTCGGCATTGTAATAGATACAAGCAGCATGACATAGCTGATAATCACAATAATTGCCAGCACGATAATCCAGCCCATGCCGGCGCCCGTTTTTACCACCTTGATGACACCGCCAATACCAAGAATCGGCGCATACGCAATCATGCGCAGCAGCAGCACCGATACCATCTGGATCTGCTGGATATCATTTGTACTTCTCGTAATCAGGGATGCTGTGGAAAATTGATCCATTTCCGCATTGGAAAATCCGACAACCTTTTTGAATACCTGATCTCTCAGATCGCGACCGATTCCGGCAGCAACACGGGAGGCAAACAGTCCGACAAAAACCGTTACCACACCCATCAGAAGTGCCATGCCGACCATCTTAAGACCCGCCGTCAGAAGATACGACTTCTGAATCCGGTCGATATCAAGTCCCGCCGCTTTATCTGCGGAAACCGCATAGGCAATTCCCATCGATTTTACCAGCGAGCTTCCCATCGTGTCGAGCGTTTTTTCCATGCCATCGCGCATCGAAAGCACGTCATCTTTCTCCATTTGTCCACTCTCGAGCATGGATGCAAAAATCGGACGGACATCTACACAGGTCACTTCTGCCTTGTTTCCATCCTCATCTTCCTTTTCCTGCCGGAAGCTCTTCAGCTCCACATGCATCATCTCGCCGATCTGCTCTATCGTCATGTTTTCAAACACGGAAGCATCCTGACTGGTCTGCTGCGCCATGAGCTGTTTGAAGGCAGTTTCCTCCATCGCACCCATCTGGTAATTCATAAGGAGTGCAACGGTCAGCGTTTCATCCGCTGTATCTAGTTCTTTTTCGGAAGCTTTGTTCCGTTCGTAATAGCCGTCCTTTTTCGTATAAAGCTTTCCCACAAGTCTGCCTCATCATCCGTCATGATGAACTTTGCTGTCTGAAATTCTTCCTCTGTGATCCTTTTTGGCGTAACGTGCTCAACACCGCTGTTCTGAATGCCCACATCGATGATATCAGATGTGTACGACGGGAGCGACAGGTCGCACCACGCCTGGACAAACAAAAGCATAAGAATCACAAGAATCGATTTCCAGTACGGGAGCATATTCTTGAAAATCTTACTCATTTTTTCCCCTTTCTGTCTTTCTCGTACATCGTTTTCGGGTTTCAATTTCTTTTTCTGCAATCTCATAGATACGATCCAGATAAGCAACCAGCTGATCTACATCCTCTTCCTTTAACTGTGACATCACAGAGCAGCCAAAATCCTGCATTCTGTCCCGTACCTCTTCCCCCTTTTTCCAGCCCTTCTCTGTCAGACTGATATACGTATTTCTGCGGTCTTTTTTGTCAACGCTCCGCTCTACATATCCTTTTTCTTCCAGTCCGCGCAGTGTGCGCGACACAGCCGGCGGAAGCGTTTTGGTCTTTGCTGCCAGCTCTGAGCTTGTAATTTTTCCGTTTTCTCCCATTTGCAAAATCGCACCCATAACGGAAATTCGGAACTGCTGAGTCCCGGAATCAGGTCTGATACGTTCAGTTTTTTAAACTGGTGCACCGCACGAAACAGTTTTTCAAATGCATCTTTCATATTATCCCCCTCCTTTTTGCGCAAATACTTAACAGTGTTATTTATTTACGCATGTTAATAATAACACCGGCAAATTTCCATGTCAAGAAATTTGCCGGTGTTTATGTTTTTTTTAGAATTTACGCTACTCAAATAGAATTTGACAAACGCTGCCATTTTGTTTAGATTAGAAGCAAATACGAAAGGACATCTTCATTCCCATGCCAGGTTTTATTTTACATCTCACCGCAGCCCAAATGCTGTTAAAGCACCTCCCGTCCCACCCGGATTTTCCATATCCGATTTCATCGGTAAATGATTTTCTAATCGGAAATCTTCTGCCGGATGCGACGCAGCAGAAAGAATCCTCCCATTTCCGCGATCCGCTTTACCGCGAAAAAATGATGGTATTCCCGGATCTTACACGGTTTACAGCGAAATACCGTTCACTTCTGCCAGATTCGAGCGCACTGGGATATTATTTTCATCTTTATATTGACCGGAAATTTTTTAAGGATTTCATTCCTCAGATTGTGGAATTTTATAATGCGGATGGGGAAATTACAGATATGAGAGATGAGATTGCAACGGTTTATATCAAAAAATCGCGGACATCCATTCCTTTTTCCAGATATCTCACGGAGGAGTATTATTACGGGGACTATACACGAATGAATACATATCTTGTCAACCGCTATTGCATCCCGCTCGATCTCAATCCTAACGTCACGAACCCTGGAATCACAGAAATTCCGTATGAGAACGTCCAACAGGTACTTGACCTCCTCCATCACTTCCTCTCCGTCCCGCCGGAAGCCGCGCAGGATCTGAAGGTCTTTCCGCTTGAAGAGCTGCTTGCGGCACTGGAGCAATATGTAGAAGAGTTTTTGGCTGTGCCGAATAAGTATATTCCATAATTTTCCATTTAAAAAGGAGCAGAACCCACACCGGATTCCGCTCCTTTTTCAGAATGTAATTTTTCCGTTTTCTCTTACACTACCTCTTGAACGATCCCTTCTCTGTCATCCGTATCCATTTGTTTTTTTCTTCGATATTCCGTCGGTGTCCTCCCATAATATTTCTTAAATGTTTTGCAAAAATAATCCATATTTTCAAATCCCGTCTCGCCGGAAATTACAGTTATCTTTTTCTCCGTCGTGGCCAGAAGCTTTGCAGCCTCCTGCAGACGATACTTCACCAGATAATGCACCGGCGTATCGTGAAGATATCTTCGGAACAGATTCAATGCCGTACTTTTGCTCACCATAGCCTGCCCGGCGATATCCTCCAATGTAAGATTTTGTCGGAAATTTTGATGAATATATTGCATCATCAGCTGTGTTCTTCCTGTGAGGATGCCGTATTTTCTCTTTTTTTCTGCAGCACTTCCGAATCCATGTGCAAATAAAGCAAGTGCCACAATTCCTGCGTCAGAAATAAAGTAACCAGTTCCCGGTCTTTGTCTGATTCCTGCGCTTTGAGAATTTTCTGCATGAGCTCCAGTGCTTCTGCCTGCCATTTTATTTCCCTGCAAAAGACAATGCAGTCCACCTTACACGCCTGTATCGGTGCAATGTATTTTTTGTAAATCAGGCTGTCTGCCGAAGCGAGAAATGTCGGTTTCAGAACGAAATTTGGCACAATCGCATGGCCTTCAGAAAAATAGCGATGCAAAATCTTTGAGTTAATAAAAATGCCCGTTCCCTGTCCCAGTGAAAGCTGCTTTTCGCCAACCCAGAAGGTTGCTGTTCCCTCCTGTACAAAAACAAACTCAAACTCCACATGCCAGTGCCATTCTACACAATGAAAATCAAACAACGCAAGATCGTCGTAATACAATTGAAACGGATATTCACTATTTCCATGCTGTATCGTTTCCATCATGGTTTCATCCGTTTGGATCTTGTTATAAAATGTATTAAACTCCATCTTTCCCCGCCTCCGTTTTTCAGGCACGACCCTCTCTATTTTGCGATATTATACAATAAACAGACGATATATTCCAGTGAAAGCGACACCATTTTACGTTATTATACAAAAAGAATCGTTGTCGCTCCATGGAACACGGTGAACGGCAACGAAACGAACACTACGGCCGCAGCAGTTCTGCCATTTTAAAAAACGGAGTATATCATCATGAAAAAGAACTACCACAAAACCTTAATTGCCTGTTATCTTGGATTTATCACGCAGGCAATTTCTGCAAATTTTGCACCTTTACTATTTCTTACCTTTCACAGAACTTACCATATTTCTCTTGGAAAAATTGCGTTTATCTCGACAATATTCTTTTTCACACAACTTCTTGTCGATTTGTTCTGTGCCAGATATGTCGATAAAATCGGTTATCGCAGGTGTGTCGTTGCTTCTGAGATTCTTTCCGCCTGCGGCCTGATTGGACTTGCCTTTCTGCCCAATATTCTGCCAAATGCCTATGCAGGAATTTTGCTCAGTGCCATGATCTATGCCGCCGGAAGCGGACTGATTGAGGTTCTTGTCAGCCCAATCGTAGAGGCTTGTCCGTTTGACAATAAGGACAGCGTTATGAGTCTGCTTCACTCCTTTTACTGCTGGGGGTCTGTAGGTGTCATCTTACTCTCCACTGCTTTTCTGGCAGTTTTTGGTATGGAACGCTGGCCGATCCTCGCATGTATCTGGGCTGTACTTCCACTGTACAATACGTTTAATTTCCTTTCCTGCCCGATTGAATCACTCACCGGAAGCGAAGAAGGACTTACCATTCGTCAGCTGTGCCGTCTTCCCATTTTCTGGATTTCCCTTGTTCTTATGGTCTGCGCCGGAGCAAGCGAGATTTCGATGGCGCAATGGGCTTCCGCTTATGCCGAGTCTGCATTAGGTCTCTCAAAAAGCATTGGAGACATTGCAGGACCGTGCCTGTTTGCTGTGATGATGGGCATCAGCAGGACCTTCTATGGTAAATACGGGGAAAAAATTGACTTAACAAAATTTATGATCGCATCCGGTACACTTTGCCTGATCTGTTATCTGGCTGCAGCTCTCGCACCATATCCTCTTTTAAATCTTACAGGCTGCGTTGTGTGTGGTTTCTCCGTAGGAATTATGTGGCCGGGAACCATCAGTATTTCATCCTCTAAAATTCCACTCGGCGGAACTGCACTGTTCGCACTTCTCGCCATGGCCGGAGATATGGGCGGTTCCATTGGCCATTTGTTATTGGATTTGTCACACAAAACACCGGCGACGATCTGAAGGCAGGTATGCTGGCCGGCTGCATTTTCCCTGCTGTACTGATTTTGTCTGTTTTTCTGCTCCGACAAAGGAACGCAGAGTAAAAATAAGCACCGAAGAGATACTGTAACGTGTCTCAGACACACTTCTTAGAAGGAGATAGATGATGGATTTTTCCTGGTTAAATGAAAGCGAATTAAAAGAGAGGAAGAAGGCAAGCTTGTCATCTTTGCACCGGCTGGGACAGATTTCTTCTGCAACAACGGCACTGTTTCGGAAGAAGGCATTACGCCGGAATCACTGCACAATGCACCCTATTATTATACGGAAATCGAAGGCGATTTTGTTCTGACTGTCAAAGTTTCTCATGACTTCAAAGACATCTATGACTCTTCTTCTCTTATGGTCATGGAAGATCTGGACAACTGGGCAAAAAGCTGCTTTGAAAAAACCGATTTCGGAACTCATGCCGCTGTCAGCGTTGTGACGAAACAAGGTTATTCTGACGATGCCAACGGAAGTAATATTTCCGGAAATACCGCATGGCTGAAAATTTGCAGAGTGAAAAATTCCTTTGCTTTCCATTATTCTGAAGACGGCATTCATTATTTTATGACAAGATTTTTTAATCTTTCCGGTAAAAAGACCGTAAAAGTAGGGCTTCTTGCCCAGGCGCCGCAGGGAAATGGTGGCAACCGGATTTATGAAGATTTGCATATTGAGAAGAAAACAGTAAAGAATATCCGCTTCGGAGAATGAAATACCCTGAGTTCTTCTATTTTAAAAGGAGTCGGACAGTCCGACTCCTTTTTTCACTTCCCGTCGATATTTCTTACAACTCCCGAGAACAACAGCGATCCGTCCTGCCCCGTAACAAGAAACAGGAATGGACGATCCAGTACGAAATCGATTTCGTCGTCCGGGATTTCTGCTGCGGTTTCTGAAACGCCAAGTTCTGTATAGGCTGCTCCGGTTACTCCGTTTTCATCAATTTCGAGCATGGCGGCGTGGTCTGCTTTGCTCAGGTATAAGCCATTCCTGTTCTCTGTTAATGGACTGAAATCCGCCAGATCCGCATCCAGTGCATCCGTTACACCAAGTGCACGCACCGTTTCGATCAGGTCTGTTTTCTCCGATACTTTAAATTTAGGAACAGACAGATTCACCATAGGGGAATACCAGTTATCACTGCTTTCATCCCGCCGTATAACCTTCATCAGATCCGGCGATGATACCAGTTCACTTACATCTGCATTTTCATCCGGAAGCAGGAAATACATAGAGCCGCTGTCCTGAAGGCTAAGACCGATTGCCGTAAATTGTTCTCCCTGGTAGACATCCATCCGTTCCGTTTTTTTCATCATATCCACATCGGTGTCTCCCGCAGTTCCGTGGAACGTTTCCTTCTCTGTATTCACTTCCCAGAAATTTTCCCTCCACATCGCCTTATAATAGATGGTAGATACAAGCTCAAACACGGTATCCGGTGCGATCGCCATGTCTTTCGTATATTCCTTCAAAAGCCCGCCGGTATTATTATCCGTCCAGGTCTGCAATGCCTGATCCATTTCTTTTGATCCTGGCGTTCCTCTGAATGTCGATGCATAGTACTGCTCCGCCAGCCGCTGCAGCGTTGCGTCATTGTATGATTCCTCACTATCGAGCCACAGCGAATTTGCCAGCACACTTTTCAGCGCGGGCGTGTCTGCATAATTGCTTTCCCAGAGTGAAGAAACATTTTCCCGTAAGGTGTCCATGTCCTGCGCACCAAGCATATCCAGAATCTGCTGCCGCGTATTTCCATCCGAAGTTTCCGCCAGCATTGCAAACGCGATATACAGATTGATCGGCGAGCAGACGGTATTTTCATCTTCTGAAACCAGCATTTGTTTCATCAGGTTCTGATAATATGCATCCATTCCCGACTGCAGTTCTGCTGATTTTGCTGTCAACTCCCGGTACGAATCCCACCAGTCCCAGTGTGCATCGCTTTCCATGAATTTCTGTGCATCCATTGTCCGCTCCACAGATGCCGGATAAGCCGCCAGAACCGTCGTTACCCCCGACGGATAACGGACTGCAGAACCCTCCCGACCGTTTCTCCATGTCGCAACCCCCAGCACAGCTCCGCCGATGATCACCGCGCAGGCTGCGGCGGCCGTCCATTTTTCCATACGCCTCTCCGCGGGTGGCGATCACTCCGTGCTTTTTCCACCATACCAGGCTCCAGATTTCCCAGCACTTCAAACAATTCTTCTTTCTTCATAATTCGAACCCCCTTTCCGTCAAGTGTGTATGCAATTTTCCACGGATCCGGTTTAATGAAACTGAAATATAATTTTCACTTCTTCCCAGCCGCTCCGCGATTTCACCGATGCTGTCTACATACCAGTACCGCAGGACAAACATGCATCGTTTTTCCTCCGGCAGCTTCTGCAGAAACTGATTGATCTCCGCGATCAGTTCTTTCATCTCCCACTGCCGCTCAATATCATCTTTCCCCGAAACACATTCTTCCAGCTCGTCCAATACCGCATCCATCTGACTTTCTCCGCGTTTTTTGCGATGCATTTTTCTATACAGATCAAACGAAAGATTTCTCGTTATTTTTCCAAGAAATGTGGATAGCAGAGACGGCCGGTGCGGCGGCATGGCATTCCACGCGTGAAGCCAGGTGTCGTTGACACATTCTTCTGCATCCGCCGGATTCTGCAGAATATTCTGTGCAATCGAAGTACAGTATGTACCATATTTCACCGCAGACTCGCTGATCGCTGTTTCGTTCCTGTCCCAGTACATTTGGACAATATGAGTATCCTCCATATGGAAATCCCCCTTTCATCTATCATCACGCCATTTGCAGAAAATCTTACACTTTCAAAAGAAATTTCGGTTCAAAAAAGGGCGTGACCAAAGCCACGCCCTTCCATTCTTTTATTTTCTTTATGCCAAAATCGGTTTCAAAGCCTCTGCGAGTTTTTCTTTCTCTGCTTCTGCCTCTGCCAGATCCTTGCCAAGTGTTGTGTAATATACCTTGATCTTCGGCTCTGTACCGGACGGGCGGACGATGACGGTTTCACCATTTGCCAGTTTGTAGATCAGAACGTTTGCGGATGGGAGTCCTGTTTCTTCCGGTTTCTCGTAATCGGTTACTTTGACAACAGCGGAACCTGCGATCTCGGTCAGCGGCTCTTTTCGAAGGCCATCCATAATACCGGCCATCTTGTCCATTCCGCTAAGTCCCGGGAACTCGAAGCTGTCTACTTTGTTCAGGTAACGGCCATACTCGGCATAGATCTCTTCCAGTCTCTGTTTCAGGGAGCTTCCGATGCTTCTGTAATAAGCTGCCATCTCGCAGATCAGCATGGAGCCGATGACTGCGTCTTTATCTCTTACATACGGACCGGCCAGGTATCCGTAGCTCTCCTCGAATCCGAAGATGAAGCGGTCTACTTCGCCGTCTGCCTCAAGGTTTGCAATCTGATCACCGATCCATTTGAATCCGGTCAGAACGCTGCGGAGCTCTACGCCGTAGTGCTCTGCAACTGCATCTGCCAGCGGTGTGGACACGATGGATTTTACAGCAACTGGTTTCTCCGGCATGGTGCCTTTCTCGATGCGGCCTGCGCAGATGTAGTCGAGAAGCAGAACGCCGACTTCATTTCCGGTTACCAGCTCATAGCTTCCATCCGGGCATTTCATGGCGATACCAACGCGGTCTGCATCCGGGTCGGTTGCCAGCATCAGTCTGCGCCGGTCTCTTTTGCAAGATCCAGGCCTTTTTCCAGTGCAGCAAAGATTTCCGGGTTCGGATAGCTGCAGGTGGTGAAGTATCCGTTCGGATACTCCTGCTCCGGAACGATGGTGATATCAGTGATGCCGATGTCTTTTAATACACGGGTGACCGGTACAAGACCAGATCCGTTCAGCGGGCTGTAAACGAGTTTCAGTCCAGCGGTCTTGCAGAGGCCTGGACGAACCTGACGGGATTCGATGGCTTCGTACAGTGCATTCTTGCAGTCATCGCCGACGAAACGGATCAGTCCCTCTTCTACTCCCTGTGCAAACGGCATATATTTTACGCCGGTCAGGATATCGGTTTTCTGAATCTCTGCGTATACGATTGCTGCAGCATCATCGGTCATCTGCATCCGTCCGGGCCGTAGCTTGTAGCCGTTGTATTTTGCCGGGTTGTGGGATGCAGTTACCCATGATACCTGCATTGCAGTTATAGTAACGGGTTGCAAAGGAAAGTGCCGGTACCGGCATCAGTGCATCGTAAATTCTAACTTTGATTCCGTTTGCAGCCAGAACGCCTGCTGCTGTTTTTGCGAAAACATCGCTCTTGATACGGCTGTCATAGCTGATGGCTACGGTCTGGTTTCCGCCCTGTGTTTTTACCCAGTTTGCAAGGCCCTGTGTTGCCTGACGCACTACATAGATATTCATACGGTTTGTTCCTGCGCCAAGTACACCACGAAGTCCTGCGGTTCCGAATTTCAGAGATACAGCAAAACGGTCCTTGATCTCCTCATCGTTTCCTTCAATCCGTGCCAGCTCCGGGTTCAGATCTGCGTCTTCCAGATCAGCTGCCAGCCATCTCTTATACTCTTCCAGATACATATCTTTTTTTCTCCTGTTCTATTCTTTATTTGTAACTATTCAGCGCCATGCGAAAGAGAAGAAAATCGTGAATCATGCTTGCATGAATGCGCGGTTTTCTGGAATTTCATATGGCGAGAAGCAACATCGAGATGCAGCGCAAGCGGAATCGAGATGGGGTTCTGAATAGTTACCTTTCTTTTATGTCTCACTCTTATGTCCCCATTCAGCGCCACATAAATGTATGTATAGTCATAATATACCATAACTGTCCCAAAACAGCAATTATTTTTGGTAATTTAAGCAAAATTTTACCGATTCTTTTTCTCTTTTTTCGACTCTGTCCGCCGTTTTCAGACAGAACAGGACAAAGAAAAAGCGAGGACCCCAATAACGATTCCCGCTTTTTGTCTGCCTTATGAGGGCAAGCCATACCGCAAAGTGGCGCTTTCAGATTGCGGAAATGGTTTTTCAAGCATGCTCCGGTCTGTGATTATAGTCGAATCCGCATTTTTCCAGAAATGCCCGTGCGATCACTGTAGCGCCGATCTGGTTCGGATGGATTCGATCCCAGGCGATGTAGGAGGAATGGCGGTACTGGAAGTAATCGTTGAAGACGGCCTGAAGGTCGATAAAGCGGCAGCCGTATTTCTCAGCCAGCTCGCTGCAGATCGCGCCGTAGGTGTCCATGCGTTTTCTCATCCAGTCCTCCCCATTTGGCTCCATGTAGTATGGGGTCATGAGGAAAATTCCTTTTACATTATCTTTTACGGAAAGAATCATCTTTTCGACGTTGGAACGGTACTCCTCCGGCGATACCTGCTCGTCCGGGATGGCCGGGCTGTCGAACTGTCTCCAGACGTCGTTGATGCCGATGCAGATGGATACCCAGTCTGGTTTTAATGATACGACATCGCGGTCGAAGCGCTGCAGCAGGTCACGGCTTGTGTTTCCGCCGATACCGGAGTTTGTCACGCGGAGATATACCTCCGGGTAGAATGCTGCAAGCATGTTTTCGACGATTCGGACATAACTCTTTCCGACATTTTCAAATAAACCTTCCCCCACCGGCTGTGCACTCTCCATATCCGTTACGGAATCTCCTGCAAATACAATCCGGTCCATGTGTTCAAAAATCATTTTTTGCCTCCCTTGGTCATAATAATAGATCAAAAAAACCTTCCAAATCCCATTATAATCTTGTAATTTCGACGGTACAAGGCAGATTTTGTAAATTTAAAGCGATTTTAAAGCGATCCAGACAAAAAAAACGACTGCGAAGCACCGTTTTTCAGCGCCCCGCAGCCGGGAAATTTCTTTTTTTGCAACGATTCAGAGCCATGCGAAGCCGAAGAAAAATCGCGAAACACGCTTGCATGAATGAGCAATTTTTCCGGAGTTTCATATGGCGAAAAGCAACATCGAGATAAGGCTCTGAATCGTCACCATTTTTTTAGTGAATAACGCTCAGTTTTCAATTCCATCCATATACGCATTGTAAATCGCCGGATCAATATTCTCTTTGATCGACTCATACACGCTCTGGGATGCCTCGCGGATGTCAGCTCTTGTCTGGCCATCGAGTGTCAGAATCTTCGTTCCGCTCTCCTCGATTTTCGCGATCTTGTCGACAATACGGGCATCGGACTGTTCTCTTGCGTACTCGGTCGCAATCTTTGCAGCCTTGGTCATGATCTCCTGCTCGTCTGCAGGCAGATCTTTGAAGAAATCGTCGTTGACAATCAGGGAAATCAGATGCGGCAGATGGTTCGTTTCCACTACGTAATCCTGCTGCTCATACAGATTATTCGAAACGATGACCTCATACGGGTTCTCCTGCGCATCAATCGTGTGCTGCTGCAGGCCGATGTAAACCTCACTGAAGCTCATCGGCGTCGGGTTGGCACCGATGGCTTTCCAGAATGCCAGATGGTAGCTGTTCTCCATGGTACGGATCTTCTGGCCCTTGAAATCCGAAAAGCTGTAAACCGGCTTATTCGTACTCATGACACGAAATCCCTGATCTGCCATACCGAGCAGGTGATAGCCGCCCTCTGTGTAAACATTGCTGATCAACTCGTAAAACTCCGGATTATCAATCTTCTCACGGCATTCATCGAGAGAATCAAACACACACGGCAAATCAAACACGGCAAGATCCCCCATAAAAGAAACCTGCGGTGCCGTATTCTGTACGACAAACGGAATATCGCCGTCAGCACACGTTTCCAGCAGATCGCGGTCGCCGCCAAGCGTTGAGTTTGCGTAAACCTGAATTTTCATCCTTCCATCGCTCAGCTCTGAAATCTCTTCCGCAAACTTCTCAGCGAAGATCTGCGTTACCGTGTCCTCCGGGCTCGCCGTTGCCAGCGGCCAGGAATAGCGCTGTGTCGTCTCTCCATCGGAAGAGCCGCAGCCGGCAAGCGATGCGCCAAGCGCAATGACAGCGGCAAGTGCCGTCACTTTTCGGAAAAGCTTTTTCTTTTTTGTCATCTTTTTCATTGTCCTTCGCTCCTCCCTATAAAATTCCAATCGAAATCGCCGGAATAAACGTAATCAGCAGCAGTGCCACAAGGAAGAAACCGATCATCGGCATAGCCTTCTTTGCGATCTGCATGACCGGAACCTCGGTCAGGGAGCTTGCCACGAACAGGTTGACGCCGATCGGCGGTGTTACGAAGCCGATCGCCAGGTTGACAACCATGATGACACCAAACTGAATCGGATTCATGCCGATCGCCTGTACAATCGGCAGAAGGATCGGAGTCAGAATCAGGATTGCCGGTGTGGTATCCATCACCATTCCGACAATCAGCAGGAATACATTGATGATCAGAAGGATCGCAACCGGGCTGTGGAAGTTGTTCAGGATAAACTCGCTGACCGTCTGCGGTACCTGCATCAGCGTCAGCACACGGGAAAATGCCGTCGATGCCGCCAGAATAAATAGGATCGGGGTGAAGGTACGAATCGCCTCAACCAGAATGGACCAGATGTCGCGGATGCGGATACTCCTGTACACAAAAAGGCTGATGATCAATGCATAGAATACGGAGATAACAGCCGCCTCAGTCGGGGAAGCGACACCGCTGTAGATACAGCCAAGGATGATCACCGGGCTGAGCAGTGCAAAAAAGCTCTCTTTTAAAACGCGAAGCAGGCCTTTGTCATGCAGCACTTTGACTTCTGCATGGATCTTCTCTTTGTCCTCCCCATACCGTTTGCAGTGATAAACGGCATAAACCATCAGCAGCAGACCGATCATCAGACCCGGTACAATTCCGGCAAGGAACAGGTCACTGACCGAAGCGCCGGAAGCCATACCGTACATGATGAACGGAATACTCGGGGGAATGATAACGCCAAGGCCGCCGGCAACTGCCACAATCGCTGTGGAGAATGTCAGATCATAACCAAGGGTAGTCAGAATCGGGATTGTCATGCTTCCGACAGCAGCAACGGTCGCCGGAGCGGAACCGGAAATCGCACCATAGAAAAGGCAGGTGACGATAACGGCGCACGGCATACCTGCGGTGAATTTTCCGAGAAAATAGGCAAAGACATCAAACAGTTTTTTGGAGATGCCTCCCTTAGCCATGATGATACCGGAGAGGACGAACATCGGGACTGCCAGCAGGGGGAAGGAATCGAGACCTCCGAACATGGCACGGATCAGATATTTGGCTCCTACCGTAAAGGACGGGTCAAACACCGACGGAAGCACAGATGTGATTCCAAGGGTAATCGATACCGGAACAGCGATGACCAGCAAAGCAACAAAAATCAAAAATAATACTACGACCGGCATTAGCGTTCCTCCTCGTTTGAATTTTTAATCGTATGAATGCGGTTGTCGATACCCGCGTTCAGGGCATTTTCTGTGGCGTTATCTGCTCCGGCATTTGCCTCAATGAAGGATTCCGGCGTATTGCGCTCCGGATGGGCCGGGTCGAAAACGTTCTCACCCCGTGCCACGCGGAACTCGATCATCCACCGCTGCGAAACACGAAAGGCAACCAGCACAAAGGAGACGAGCGGTGCTGCCTGGATAAAGTACATCGGGATTTTGCAGGCCGGGGAAAGCTGGCCGCTTTTAACCGACGACATCATATAGGAAAAGCAAACGGAATCATATAGATGAAAAAATCAGTTCAAATGTATGATTCACAATTTTGAAGATGGCTTTTCCTCTCCGCGGGAAAATCGCAACAAACTGCTCGATCTTGATGGAAAGGCATTTCTTACTGCAGTAGCTGACGCTTAAAAAACCGCACCAGATAAAAATATATCTGGTCAGCTCTTCCGACCACGACAGCGACATGCCAAGAACGTAACGACAGAAAACCTGGACTCCCATGATCAGCGTCATGGCGATCAGACCGATCACAAGAAGAAATTCTTCGAGATTTTCATCCAGCCAGTGAAATACTCTCTTCATAAAAGGCATACCTCCGTTAAATTTATAACAGAACAATAATACAAAAGGGACATCGGCATCAACAGCAAAGCTAAAAATACCGGTGTCCCCTAAAGAAAAAACGGTTACATGGCTTTGTGAAGCAGATCCAGAACGGTGCTCAGATCATTCACACCCATCTGACCCGGTGCGGATGCTTTCTTTGCCGCGCCGAAGGTCATGGAAGAACCGAATACCTCACCGCAGAGACGGCTGATTACACCGGTGCCTGCCATAGACATGGTGATGATCGGTCTGTCCGCATAATTGGTGGCCATTTCCTCTGTTGCCGCAAGCAGGGTCAAAACGTCTTCCTGTTCTGCGGCATAACAGCAATCTTCGGAATATCTGCGTTCATATCCTGCATTTTGCGCAGTCTGTAGATGATGTCTGCTTTTGCAGGAGTTTTGAAGAAATCATGATTGGAAGCGATAACCTTTACACCTGCTGCGTGTGCACCATCGATGATTTTTTTACGATCTCGTCTCCGGTAAAAATTTCAACGTCGATCAGATCTACATATCCGGTCTGTGCTGCTTTGATGTTCAGCTCCGCATAGGCTGCCGGCTCGATAGCTTTTTCGCCGCCTTCTTTGGAGGTACGGAACGTCATCAGAAGCGGAATATTGCCGAGTGCTTCGCGGAGGTCTTTTAACACGTCCTCTACCTGCGCAAAGTCGAATACGCCTTCAAACCAGTCTACACGCCATTCTACAACATCAACCGGAATCGAATGGAAGGTTTTTGCTTCTTCGATGATATCGTTTTTGGTAACACCTACGATCGGAACGATGATTTTCGGTGCGCCGGCACCGATTTCAATATCACGAACTTTTACTGTATTCATGTGTTTTTCCTTCTTTCTTCAATTTAACCCTGACTTTTCTTTGCAGGCTTTTCTTTTTCACGTCCGGATTCCTTGGTACTTCGTACTTCCGCAATCCTTAACCTCATTTTAATTGTCCTGCTGTGCAAGTTCAACCATTTTTTTATAGCGGATATTTACAAACAGTCCAAGTGCAACACCAACTGCGGTCAGAACGATATTCATGGTCATAACGCCGGACGGCTGCATTTTAGATGCTGCGGTCAGGATGGTGTAGTTGCAGAGAGAAGATGCGATCATAACCAGTGCGGTTACGGTTCCTTTGATTTTCGGGAACAGCATGTTGCAAACGGAAGTTGCGATCTGAAGCAGTCCGCCTGCACCAGCCCATCCGATAATGAAAGCACCGGCGATCATCAGCGGTTTACTCTGTCCCATCAGGACAGCGATCATTGTTACAAGGCAGATAGCCGGGTAAACAACGATGAAACGAACGTCTTTGATTTTTCTGGTCAGGAATGCGGTTACAACGAGTGCCAGCATAGTTCCTGCAGAATAGTAGGTCTGCATGATGGACGGATTCGCCCAGCCTACATTTTCTTTTGCAAAGTTCTGCGCGCAGTTCAGCCACAGCTGGAAGGTACCGGTGCAGGTGAATCCGATCAGGATCATGGCGATGGACTCGAAAGAGAAATGGGTATGCTTCAGGCTGTCGATCAGACCCTCTTTTTTGCCGGATGCTTTCTGGTCAGCATCTGGCAGCGGGAACAGGAATACCAGTACAAAAAGTACGATATACGCAATTCCGCATCCATAGAATAACGGATTGTAGGAGGTAAAGCCGGCTGCGGTAGAAGTAACCGCTACACCAAGAACAAATGGAAGCAGCATCTGTGCGATTGCGATGAAGAATTTGATTCCCATAGTAGCAACGCTCGGAGCTTTGTAAATAATTTCGGATACTGCCGGGTAAATACCGGTATCCAGAAAGGAGTTTGCGATACCGCCGATAATGGCGCATACGTAAGCGATGGTATAACCACCGTGTGTTCCTGCATTAAATGCAAGGGCAAGGCCGATCAGATAAATTGCATAAGAAGCACTTCCGATTGCGGTGGAAATGCGACGTCCGAGCTTGTCGGACAGAGGACCTGCAAATGGCAGTGCGATCAGACGGCCAAGACCGAGTGCTGCGGAAATTGCGGTAATTGCCATTGCTTCCACTCCCCATGCTGCTGCCAGAGCCTCTTTGATGACTGCCTGGCCCAGAATAGAGCATCCAACACCGTGGATAAAGTAGTTCAAGTACAAAATTAATGCACTTGGCAGGTATTTCTTGTTCATGGTTTCTCTCCTTTTTAAATAGATCATGTGTTGAGGTCAAATTGTCTTTTTCCTCTGTTCGGTTCATCCTTTTGTTTTGTCACAAACAACAGATTACCAGTTTCGTGAATGTTAAAAAAAATAACATTTGCCTTTATTTTAACAGTGAAAGTGTGTGCGGTCTAATGCTTTTAAAGGAAAAAATCAATGCATTGAATGCATTGATATGGTATACTTGAGTTATCATAATAAGAGGAAGCAAAGACTTTCTTACGGAACCATTTTTTCAGGAGGAAAAAACCACATGACACTGAATCAGATTCTCTATTTCCGAAAGGTCGCCCGGCTGGAAAATTATCACCAGGCGGCAGAGGAGCTTTATATTTCCCAGCCATCCCTGAGCCGTTCGATGGCCGCCCTTGAAAGTGAGCTTGGAATCACGCTGTTTGAAAAGAAAGGGCGCGGTGTTGTCCTTACCAATGCCGGCCGTCTTTTCCTGGAGCATGCAGACCGGATCGCAGGCGACTGTGACATTGCGGCAGGCAAGATGAAAGAACTCGCCTCCGGTGGCGGAAAAATCAACATCGGTTATATTTTTCCACTTGCCGGACATTATATTCCGCACAATGTCCGCACCTTTCTGGACCAAGAAGAAAACAAAAATGTTGCCTTTAGCTTTTGGCAGAACCATACCCCGGCCATTGCACAGAAGGTGAAATCCGGCGAACTCGATCTTGGGTTTGGCGGCTTTTTAAAGCGCGACGACATGGAGTTTTTCCGTTGATCCAGCAGCCGCTTGTCATCGTGTCCCCGGAACAGCATCCGATTGCCGACGAACCGGAGGTTCCGCTTGTAAAGCTTACCCGTTATCCGGTGATCGGCTACGACCGCGCATCCTGGATGGGGGCCTACACCGGTCATCTCTACCGCAAATATCAGCTTCATCCCAATATTATCATGGAATGCCCGGATGAATATTCGATTGTGGCACTGGTACGCGAAAACTTCGGCATCGCGCTCATGCCGCGAACCGATATTCTGGAACAGGCAGACGGTATCCGCATCCATACACTGAAAGGTCTCGAGATTTATCATCAGACTTTTATGTTCTGGATGAAGAACCGCTACCGGCTTCCGGCTGTCGAACGGTTTACCGAATACATGAAACAGCACGCTGACATTATCGAAGAGTCCAGAAACGATAGCGAAAACGTATCAAAAGTTTATCTGAAAGATATTGTTAATTTTTAGTCGAAAGAGTTATGATGGATTTGTCACAAACAGAGGATTACCGCTCATGTAATGAATAAGGAGAAATTTTCATGAAGAGTGCTTACCCAAAATTTTGAACCAATTACCATCAAACGAACAACGATTAAAAACCGTATTGCAATGACCCCGATGGGAACCAACTACGGTGAGACAAGCGGTGAGATGAGTAACCGTCATATGAATTATTACTCTCTCCGCGCAAAAGGCGGCGTTGGTCTTATTATTCTGGAGAACGCCAACATCGAGTACCCGGTCGGTTCCAACGGAACCAGCCAGATCCGTATCGACCACGACAGCTTTATGCCGCGCTACTATCAGTTAGTCGAAAATCTTCATAAAAACGGTGCTACCGTAGCAATTCAGATCAACCACGCCGGAGCTTCCGCATCTTCCGCAAGAACCGGTATGGAAACCGTTTCTTCTTCCAACATCCCGACAAAAGCCGGCGGAGAAACCCCTCGCCCGATGACAAAAGAAGAAATCATGACAACCGTGAAAAAATACGGCGAGGCTGCAAAACGTGTGCAGGCCATCGGCTTTGATGCCATTGAAATCCACTGCGGCCACTCCTACCTGATGAGCCAGTTCATCTCCCCGTATTACAATAAAAGAACCGATGAATTCGGTGGTTCTGTAGAAAACCGCCTGCGCTTCCCACGTATGGTTCTCGAAGAAGTACGTAAAAACGTCGGACCGTGGTTCCCGATCATCGTTCGTATCTCTGCTGAGGAGCGTGTTCCGGGAGGAAATACTCTGGAAGATACCCTCGAGTACCTCGAGTACCTGGATGAGTTCGTAGATATGTATGACGTATCCTGCGGCCTCAACCCATCCCTGCAGTATCAGATCGACTCCAACTTCCTGCCGGATGGATGGCGTTCCTACATGGCAAGAGCCGTAAAAAATAAATTCAAAAAGCCTGTGATCAATGCTGGTAACTACCGTGACCCGAAGGTCGTTGAAAAAGTTCTCGAGAGCGGCGATGTAGATATCGTCGGAATGGGACGCGGCCTGATCGCTGAGCCGAACTGGGTGAAAAAAGTTGAGAACGGCGAGGAAGATCTTCTTCGGAAATGTATCTCCTGTAACGTTGGATGTGCCGGAAACCGTATCGGCGTCAACCGCCCGATCCGTTGTACCGTAAACCCGGCTGTTCCGGAAGGCGATATTTACAAAGCACTGAAAGTAATAAAAACTGTAACGTTGTTGTTGTCGGCGCCGGTACTGCCGGTATGGAAGCAGCCTGCACCGCAGCAGAAGTCGGATGCAACGTTTTCGTACTTGAGAAAAACGATCACATCGGCGGTCTTTCCACTTTCATCTCCGATCTTCCAAGCAAGACCCGTATGAAAGATTTCCCGAAATACCTTGAGGCAAGAGCTGCAAGACTGAAAAACCTGTATATTTTCCTCAACACCGAAGCTACGGTGGATAAGATCAAACAGTTCAAACCGGACATCATTGTAACTCCACCGGTTCCGTTCCGCTTGTTCCGCCGATCAAAGGCCTGAAAGAGAACATCGATGCCGGAAACGTAAATACCATCTTTGGTATGATCAACAATGTAAACGCTGGAAAATATCCGGAAGAAGCCTGTCAGGGCAAGAAAGTCGTTGTAGTCGGCGGCGGTTCCGTAGGACTTGACGTTATCGAGTACTTCGCACCAAGAGGAGCTGAGTGCACCATCATCGATATGCTGCCGCAGATCGGTATGCTTGCAGATCCGATCACCAAATGCTCCATGCGTGAGACCCACGACAAATATGGCGTAAAAGAGTATGTCAACACTGCTCTTCAGGAAGTAAAAGAAAATGCATTCACCGTAAAACTTCCAGACGGAACCATCCAGGATCTCACCTTCGATTACGGATTCAACTGCCTTGGAATGCGCTCCAACAACCCGATTCTTCCGGAGCTTCAGGAAGCATTCGCCGATACCCATACTTATATTTATACCATCGGCGATTCCGTCCGCGCACGCCGCATCATGGAAGGTACCATGGAAGGCCGCGCGATCCTGAATGTACTGGAGTCCCAGGGATACCTGCATCTGGAGCCGCTTGAGTAAGTATCGACTTTAAGCAGCCCGACAAAAAACTGTATATCATCTGCTGCGCTGCCTCTTTTTCAAACCGAAACAGCGCAGCATGAAAAAGAAAAGAGGAAAATATCATGCCAAATATTACAGGACATACCGAATTAGTTGGATTAATGGCTTACCCGATCCGTCATACCCAGTCTCCGACAACCCACAACCTTGCATACGACAAAAACGGAGATGATGTCATTCAGCTTGCTTTCGAGGTTGATAACGATTCTTTAAAAGATGCTGTGCAGAGTATCCGCGCGCTGAAAATGCTCGGTTCCAATATTTCCATGCCAAACAAAACTGTTGTCCACAAATATCTGGACGAAGTAGATGAAGCAGCTAAGTTATGCGGCGCTATCAATACCGTAGTCAACCTCCGCGACGAAAACGGTCAGGTAACCGGAAAACTGAAAGGCTACAATACCGATGGTATGGGATACTGGCAGGCACTGACCGAAGAGGGCATCGATTTCAAGGGAATGAAGATGGTCCTGATCGGAACCGGCGGTGCTGCTACTGCAATTGCAGTGCGCGGTGCTCTGGATGGAGTTGCAGAAATTGAAATCTTCAACATCAAAGACAAATTCTACAGCCGTGGAGAGGAAATTGTTGATCTGATCAATAAGAACACCAACTGCAAGGCTACCATGAACGATCTGGCAGACAAAGACCTCCTGAAAGAAAAAATGCACGCAGCTGACCTGTTCTGCGATGCTACCGGCGTAGGAATGCATCCACTCGAAGACCTTTCCAACATTCCTGATCCTTCCTTCTTTAAAAAAGATCTCATCGTAACGGATACCGTTTACGCTCCGCGCGAAACCGTTATGATGAAACAGGCAAAAGAAGCAGGATGTGAGAAAGTATTCAACGGCATGGGCATGATGCTGTTCCAGGCACTCATCGCAATCAAGCTGTACACCGGAAAAGATACTCCGGTTGACTACATGAAAGAGAAACTTGGAATCTGATTTCCGGGCGAATCTTTTCATCTTAAACCTTAATCAAAAACCAACACGAAAAGAGGAAATGAACTTTGCGTCATTTCCTCTTTTTTTCTTGCTTTCTTTCGGCATCTGGAGTATAATTCACTTCATATAGTAGCAGTTTAAAGTGCTACAGCACGATTTATCATCATGTGGAAATACGAGGAGAGAGAGGATTTCAAATTATGTCAAAACACATCACAGGACACACCGGATTATTATGTTTACTCGGAAGCCCGGTTGCACACAGTGTTTCTCCGGAAATGCACAACGAAGCATGCGACCAGCTCGGCCTTGATTATAGCTACCTTGCCTTTGATGTACCGGAAGACAAAATGCCGCAGGCAGTCGAAGGACTCCGCACCATGGGTGCAAGAGGCTGGAATATCACCATGCCTGGCAAAATATCATGTGCAGATTGGCAGACAAGGTTTCTCCTGCTTCGGAGATCTCCGGCGCATGTAATACCATCGTCAACGACAACGGCGTTCTCACCGCTTACACCACCGACGGTGTCGGCTTCATGAGAGCAGTTGCAGAAAACGGCGTAGACATCATCGGCAAAAAGATGACTCTGCTCGGTGCCGGCGGCGCTGCTACTGCAATCCTGGTACAGGCAGCCCTCGACGGCGTGGCTGAGATCAATGTATTCAACGTCAGAGACAATTTCTTCGGAAGAGCCGAGGAAATCGTTGCAAAACTCAATGAGCGTACTTCCTGCAAGGTTACCCTGCACGACTTCTCCGATCCGGAAGTCCTTCGCGCATCCATCGCAGACAGCGCCATTCTTGTCAACGGAACTTCCGTCGGAATGGCTCCAAAAACCGAGAACACCATCATTACCGACACAACGATGTTCCACAAAGACCTCTTCGTTTTCGATGTGATCTACAATCCGCAGGAAACCCGCCTGCTGCGTGAGGCAAAAGAGGCTGGATGCAAGACCGGAAACGGTATGTACATGCTGTTATACCAGGGAGCTGCTTCCTTCAAACTGTGGACTGGCGAGGATATGCCGGTTGAGATCATCAAAGAGAAATACTTCTCCGGAAAATAAGAAGAACTCCTGCTTTGCCGAATTTTCCGCCTGCGGCGGGTCGCTTCGGCGACACGCGCAAAAAGCGACACGAACAAGAAACGGCAAAAGGCTTCTGCCACGGATTTTTATCCGCTGGCAGAAGCCTTTTTTATAATCTTTTTTATGATCTTTTTTTGATCAGCCCGCTTTCTGTACTTCATCAAGCTGTGCTGTATACAGTTTATAATAATGGCCTTTCTTTGCCATCAGCTCATCATGTGTTCCGCTCTCCATAATACCGCCGTTATCGATATACATAATCTTATCGCAGTTGCGGATCGTAGACAGACGATGCGCAATGATAAATGAGGTTCTGCCCTTCAGCATGGCATTGAGTCCCGTCTGCAGTGCTTTTTCGGTCTGTACGTCAATGCTTGAGGTCGCCTCATCGAGAATCAGAATGGCCGGATCGGAAAGCAGGGTACGCGCAAACGAAATGAGCTGCTTTTGTCCCTGGCTCAGCATGGAACCACGCTCCCTTACCTCCGTCTGATAGCGATCCGGCATTTTGCTGATAAATTCGTCCGCACAGACAGTTCTGCTCGCCTTCACAATCTCCTCATGCGTTGCGTCAAGCTTTCCGTAACGGATATTATCCTCAATATCTCCCGAGAAAATAAAGCTGTCCTGCATCATAATACCCATCTGCTCACGCAGGGAATGAATGGTCACCTGCGAGATATCCTGTCCATCGATCAGGACGCGACCGCCATTGACATTGTAAAACCGTGAAATCAGATTGACAATCGTACTCTTTCCGGCTCCGGTCGGTCCGACAAGCGCCACACTCTCACCCGGTTTTACCGTAAACGAAACATCGTTTAAGATCTGTTTTGACGCATCGTACGAGAAATTTACGTGATCGAAGGTCACCTCACCGCGGATTTTTGGCATTTCAACGGCATCTTTTGCATCCTTTACCGTCACCGGCTCATCCATCGTCTCAAAGATACGTTCCAGATACGCAATGTTGTTGATAAAGTTATTGAAGATGTTTCCAAGGTTCATGATCGGCTGCCAGAAATACGATGCATAGCTCGAAATCGCTACAATCGTACCAACCGACTTATTTCCCTGCCCGAAAAGGATCAGACCGGACAGAAAAAGCGGCATGACGCACGCAGACGGAAATTGAATCGATACCCGGCCATACCAGGTTGGAATAGCGAACTGCTGTATTCCATGTTCTGCGGCAATCCTTGGAAAGATCTTTGAAAATCTCCGCATTCTCATCCTCTCGTGCAAAGATCTGCGTAATGCGCGCTCCGACAATATTCTCCTGCAGATAGGCATTCAGGTTTGAGTTCTTGTTCGAAACTGCCTGCCATGCACGTCTCTGTTTATTCTTGATCCAGACCATGAAAACGCACAGCACCGGCACGCCGCAGAGCACGACAAATGCCATCTGCACATCAACCAGAAACATGAAAATCACGATAAACAGAAGGTTGAAGCTCTCCAGAACGATGTTGATCAGACCATTTGACAGCATATCCGATACCGAGTTGACGTAGTTGACAACCCGAATCAGGATCTTGCCGTGCGGGCGGTCATCGTAATACTGGAACGGCAGCTCCTGCAGATGTGCAAACAAATCTTTTCGGATATCATAGATGATACTCTGACTGACATCCACCATAATGCGGCTTCGGATTGTTGTGAAGATCACGCTCACCAGATAGATGCCGACCAGCATTCCCACAAGAGAAAATAAAAGCCTCTCGTTTTTCTCCGGAATTGCAAGGTCCAGCGCCCGCTGGATAATCATCGGCGCCACATAGCCGGACGCACCGCCGATGCCACTCAAAAGGATCGCAAAAACCATCCGTTTTGCATATTTTTTGATATAGGATGAAGCTCTGAGCAGATGCTTGATGTCAAACGGCTCTTCGAGCACTTCATCCTGCTTGTATGTATTTTTTGCCATTGCTTCCCCTCCTACAGTTCATCCACACCGGTCTGCAGCTTCACCAGTTCATAATAGTAACCCTTCTTCTCCATCAGTTCCTCATGTGTTCCCATTTCTTCAATATAGCCATTTTGCAGAACAATAATCTTGTCCGCTGTTTTCGTTGTCGAAATTCGCTGTGCAATCACAATCTTGGTACATGGAAAATCAAGCTCCCGTAAGGACTGCTGAATCTGTTTCTCTGTTTCCATATCAACCGCCGATGTTGTATCGTCAAGAATCAGAACCGATGGACGGATCGCCAGTGCTCTTGCCAGAGAAATTCTCTGCTTCTGGCCTCCGGAAAGACCAACACCGCGCTCTCCGACCAGGGTATCGTAGCCCTCCGGCATCTTTGAAATGAAATCTGCCGCAGCGGAATACCTTGCAAACTTGACAACCTCGTTCATCTTGATCGAATCATCGCCGTAGGCAATGTTTCCCTCGATCGTGTCAGAATACAGCAGAACATCCTGCGTGGCAAGTCCGATCTGTTTTCGGAGATCATACAGCTTCAGCTGTTCTACAGGAATTCCGTCAATCCGGATCTGTCCTTCTGTCGGCTCATAAAACCGCGGGATCAGATTGATCAGCGATGTCTTGCCGCAGCCGGTCTCGCCCATGATCGCAACCGTCTCGTTCGGATGGGCCGTGAAGGAAATATTGTGCAGAACCGGCAAATCACCATCCTCGTATTGGAAGGAAACGTTATCAAACTCGATTTTGCCTTCAAACCGCTCCGGATGGGAAACGGCATTTTCTTCGTCCCTGATTTTCGGTTCGGAGTAATACAGCTCCATGACCTTTTTCGACGCTGCTGAGAACCGCTGAAATTCGTTCATGATATTTCCCATCTGACGCATCGGATTGGCGATTGCCAGATGAGGCCTGAAAATGCCACATAGTCTCCCATAGTAAGCTGTCCTCTGATCATAAAAACACCGCCGACTGCGAGCAGGACAACCGGCATCAGGTTCGCAATACTCTCGACAATCGGGAAAAATTTCAGCCATACCATTCCGGTTGCCTTATTCGTCTCCGCATAGTCGGTATTGGCACGGTCGAATTTCTCGATTTCGTAATCTTCTCTTGCAAACGCTTTGACAACGCGGTTTCCGGAAATATTCTCCTGTGCGCATGTATTCATCTGTGCCAGTTTTTCACGCAGCGCCGCATGCATCGGGCAACGCGGTTCCGGAACAGATAGATAATCCAGAATACAAACGGTGAAATCACAAGAACGCACAGTGCCAGCTTCCAGTTCGTATACAGGAAGAAAACGGCCGCTGCAGCAAACAGAGAAAATGACTCAACCACCATTCGTACAACCCATGCAACCATGTGACGCACCGCATCCAGGTCTCCTGTCTGCCGTGTCATCAGATCTCCTGTCCGATAGGTACTGTAAAACGTCATATCCTGACGCTGAAGCTTGTCGTACAGATAATTCCGCACCCGGTACAGAACACTCTGCGACACCGTCTCATAGATCATACAGCTGCCATAAACAACAATAACACGCAGGAACGTAAAGCCGACCATCGCAAACAGCAAGCGGTAAAGCAGGTCACGGTGTACCTGAAGATTTGTCGCCGCGTTCTCCCCCGTTAAAAACAGATCCACAATTTTTCCCGAAAAATAGGGAATCGTAAGCTGCAGAATATTGTACAAAACGGTTCCGAGAATACCGACAAAGTACAGCGCCCGTTTTCCCTCCATGTTTTCCCACAGCCACGCAATTTTGTTTTTCGGGAATTGTTTCGTGTTGCTTTTCATGTTTTCATATCCCCCCTTATCTTAGGAAATTGAGTTACCAAATTCAGCATTAATTTTCTTTCAAATGCTTTCGCCATTGTATCAATTTTCATTTGGATATGATATAATGCGACTGTACAAAAATAGAATGTTTCTATTTTTCCGAAACTGATATTCCCAGAAAAATACTGAATATTTTTTACCTGAAGGGGGACTTTTCCGTTGAAGAATCTTTTTGAATACAGTGACATCCTGCACTCGCCGATTGAAGCCTTTTCCTGCTGCTCCGACAGTTTTTCCATGCCGGTCAAATCCCACTGGCACTATTTTACGGAGGTTCTTTATCTGCAGGAAGGTTCTCTTCTCGTGAGCTGCAACGATTCCGTCTACCACATAAAACCGGGCTCTTTCATCCTGTTTCCTCCACAGACGGTCCACGCACTTGCCGCAGACCAGGATCGGCCATTCCGCTATTTCTGTATCAAATTCAACCTGAACCGCATCCAGCTCACCGGAAGCTACCTTCCGAACCTGAGCTTTGCTTTCCATAAAATCGCCACGATGACCTATCCTTCGCTTTTGTTTACGCAGGAAGATCTCTCAGAGCTGAATCTCCATGATTTTTTTGTAACCCTTGAGAGGGAGGCTCTTGAAAAGAAATACGGTTATGATGCCTATATCTATTCTCTCTTTTCCACACTGTTTCTCCGGCTTCTGCGTATCTGGCACTGCCAGGGAATCTGTTTCAATCCCGAATCGATTTCCGAGAGTGAGGAACAGAGTATGCAGGATATCCTCGTCTATCTCGACCGCCATTCCCAGGAAAACATCAATATCGAGGCACTGGCACATAAATACAACATGAGCTACTCCTATTTTGCCAAACTTTTTCTGAAGCATTACGGGCAGAGCTGTAAGCAGTATATCGAGTTTATCCGCCTGAACAAGGTTGAAAACCTGCTTCTTTTTACCGACTATGACCTGAACTATATTGCAGCCGAGACCGGCTTTGCGGACTGCAGTCATCTGATCCGCACCTTTAAAAAGCGGTACCAGATCACCCCGCGGCAATTCCGTCAAAAGCACCAGACCACGGTTTCCTCGTCTCTCCCGGCGAAGCTGGGATAATCTGAAAATGAAAAAACCCTGCAAAAAAGAGCGTTGCCATAAGAAAACATGAAAAAAACAGTAAAATCAATGTTTTTTAGGGCAGCGGAAAACGGGGCAGGTCAAAACAACTGAATAATCAGACAGAAACAGGGTGTTGTCAAGCATGACAGCGCCCTTTTCTGTTCCCCGGCTAAGCCGCAGATTTTGAAAAAGTCTGCGGCTTTTCTTTTTGCCCAAACGCAGAAAGGAGGCGACGGCCTATGTACTTCACTTCCGACAGCGACCGGGCCTTTGAACAGCCCCAGCCCCGGCCAGAACAGCCGGACGAGGCGGCACCGGGATTGGAAAACTCGGTGTTGGAAAATCCAACATCGGATAATCCGACACCGGGAAACCCGACATTGGAAAATCCAATGCAATTAAATAAAGATATATCAAGTAAAGAAAAAACGACTACGGATGTATCAATTACCGATTCCATTCCTATCCTTTCCCGACCCTTCCCCTCGGAGGACGAAGCGGCACAGCCGCCGGAACGGAAAGGAACGGGAGCGAAATCACAGAGCGCCATAGAGATTTATCGTGAGATCATCATGGACAACATCGAGTACGAACACCTTTGCCAGCACGCCAAGGGCATTGACCGGGAAACGCTGGACGAGATCGTGGACTTGCTGGTGGAAACCGTGTGCAGCGTCCGCAAGACCATCCGTATTGCCGGGGACGATTACCCGGCAGAGCTGGTGAAATCCAAGTTTATGAAGCTGGACAGCTCTCACATCGAGTTTGCTATGACATAATCGGCAATTATCCAAAACGCCGGGCGCGGAGGTGTCAAAGCCTCTGCGTCCGGCGCTCTTTTTTCTTATGCCTGCCCCATTGGGAAGTTAGGCAGTTCTTCCAACAGTTTCAGAATAAGGTGCTGCTTCATATCTTCGTCAACGGCCAACTCGTCGATCATGGGGGTGTAGTGTTCGATCACTTTTTGTTTAGCCCATAGCTCACCGGCGACGGCGGCCCTGATGGTAGCTGTGTCCAGTAACATTTCCTGTTCGGCCATCGTGTCAACTCCTGTCGTTTTTTGTCTTATTCCAGCATACCACAGAACCGGCGGGAAAACCAGCGCCGGAAAGATTTTCCTACGCATTTCAAAGCCCGCTCCGACGGGTATTTGATAAATCATTCTGCCACCCCATCGACCACCGCCGAAAAGCCTTGATTTCCGTGGGCTTTTTGCCCCCTAAATGCGTAGACAGGAGGGGCTTTTGCTGGCTTTTGGTTTCATATTTCCAGTGTACCCAGCAATAGAAATGTATTCTTCTAACATCTAATAATTCATATTTTATGCCTTGTATTCTCTCCTGAAAGGAATATAATTAAATCTATTAGAGATAAAAAGTGTAGTACAATGCTGACATAAGGCAGGTGAACATAGAACAACATGAAAATTTTGATTGTTGAGGATGATTTAGAGATCAGCAAATTGCTGGCTGATTTTTTACAGGGAAATGGATATGAGGTGCTTTGTCAGTATGATGGGCTTCATGTGTTATACTGCATACAAGAACATCAGATTGATCTTATTCTGCTTGATATAATGCTGCCTTATCGGAGTGGTGATACTATACTTGCGGATATTCGTAAATTCTCAACGGTTCCTGTCATAGTAATTTCAGCAAAGGAAACAACACAGAACAAGATTGATTTGTTGCGGCTTGGTGCGGATGATTACATTACAAAACCTTTCGATATGGAAGAAGTTCTCGCCAGAATTGAAAGCAACTTACGCCGGATTCAATTTCAAAACAGCACGCCGTCATCTTTGAAGTGCAATGATTTGGTTTTAGATTTAGACGGCAACAGAGCTATGCTACAAGGGGCGGAGTTACCTTTAACTGCGAAAGAATTTGCTATACTGGAATTGCTTATGAAATACCCGGACAAGATCTTCTCAAAGGCGAATTTGTTTCAAAGTGTTTGGAATACAGAGTATATCAGCGAGGACAACACCTTGAATGTCCATATTAGCAACTTGCGAAACAAGATGAAAGCCATTTGCCCGGATAAAGAGTTTATAGATACTGTGTGGGGCATTGGATACCGTTTGCATAAAGCCGAGGGGTAAGCTCTTGGCTTTATGCTTTTTTTATGGTTTCCAAATAGAAATTAAGAAATTCTTTATGATTTCCCCTTACACTAAAATGTAAAGGAGGATGACAACATGAGTTCTGTTATTTTGGAAGCACATGACTTAACAAAAGAATACCGGCACACAGTTGCCTTAGATCATATTGATTTGAAAATTGAAAAAGGGAAAATTTATGGCTTCATAGGCCAAAATGGAGCAGGAAAGACCACCTTTTTGAGATTGGTTACAGGATTAGCGTTTCCGACAAGCGGCACCTTATCGTTGTGGGGGAAAACCGTCGAAAAGGAATTGCAGGAACAGAGAAAGCGGATCGGTTGCATGATCGAAACACCTGCGCTTTTTCCGACAATGACCGCTTATCAAAATATGGAGATACAGCGTATCCAACGTGGTATCCCTGACAAAGCAGTTATCCAAAAAACTTTAGACATGGTAGGTCTGAAAGATACCGGGAAAAAAGCTGTCCGTAATTTTTCGCTGGGGATGCGACAGCGATTGGGTATTGCAATCGCACTATTAAATACACCAGAATTTCTTATTTTGGATGAACCGATCAATGGGCTTGATCCTGCTGGAATTGTGGAAATTCGTAATTTGCTAAAGTCCTTGAATAAGGAATACGGAATGACGATATTGGTATCCAGCCATATCTTAGAGGAACTGTATCAGACAGCATCAGAGTTTATTTTAATAGACAAAGGCAAAATTATCGAAGAAATATCAGATCGAGAACTAAATGATCGTTGCAAACGGCATATCGCAATAAAGGCAACTGATCCACAAAAAGCTCTGATCGTTTTGGAAGAAACGCTACACACAGATAGTTTTAAGCTGATGCCAGATGCATAATTCGCCTATATGATTATCTCGATGATATGGAAAAAGTGGCTGCTGCTTTGTCAGATGCACATATTCTCGTTACAGGTCTTTCTGTGGCCGGTGATACATTAGAAGATTACTTTTTAAGCAAAATAGGAGGGACAGGAAATGTCAAATCTCCTAAAAGCTGAATTTTATAAGCTGTTCCATAGCTGGTATTTTTGGGGGATAGGATTGTTTAATCTCCTTTTAAGTAGTGTGTTGTTACTGGATAGCGTTGGGGAAACATCCAACCTTTTCTTTGCTTCGATATACAATATGCCAATCCTATATTTCCTCACAATCATCTTTTCTGCCCTGTTTGTTGGAAATGATTTTGGCAGAAGAACATTACAATCATATATCAATGCCGGACATCGACGCGGAAAGATACTATTTGCGAAGCTGGTAGTTCATCAAATCGCCTGCATAGTTATCCTGTCTTTTCCACTGTTGTTACATAGCATAATTGGTACGTTTGTCACTAAAGGAGCATTGGCAAGCATCGGCATAGTTGTAATGGTGATTGCTTCGCAATTTGCAATGTGCCTATTACCTTTTTTCTTTGCCTTCATTTTCCGTGATATAGGAAAGAGTATGGCTGTGCCGATGGTACTCTTTTTCTTAATGGTCTTTTTGATGAATGGAGATCAAGTGCAGCTTATCTCACAAATATTGCCTATGGGCCAGCTTCGGCTTATGGCATTGCAACAATCCAACATATCCGGCGGGCAATTCATGTTTTCAGATTTTTTATGGGTACTGGCATTATGCTTAGGTACTTATCTGTGGTTCCGACGCTCGGATTTGAAATAACAAGGAGGTGTGGGAATGAACAACTTACTGAAAATGGAAAAATATCAATTATCACATAATATCTTTTATTGGTGCGGTTTAATAGGGATATTTTTGATTGGTTTTTTTACCGCAGATACTTATGTCCCGGAAGCTATGGGGCCTATGGGTGGGGCTGCTACATCCCTCGCAGATATTTTTAATGGAATGGTTTACGATTCAACCTTTCTCCTGATTATTATATCCAGTATTTTAGCTCTGATTTTAGGACAGGAATTTTCCAGTCGGACGATTGATCTTGAGGTCAATGCAGGACATTCGAGAAAAACCATTTTCTTTGCTAAAGTAATCTCATACTTAATTGCATTTAATATCATGGCTCTTGTTTATCCTGTGGCTGGTTGTATAAGAGAAAGTGTCCGCTTTGGTATTACCGAAGCAGGCAACCTTTGTTATCAGGTCAGTAAGGCGATTTTATATTCTCTGCTTTTGAACAGTGCGACTTTTCTTATTGCAATCTGGATTGTTTTTTGGTTAAGAAGCTCTGCAAGAGCAATAGCTGTTACCGCTTTAGTCACTTTTGTTCTTAGCCTTTATCTTGGGTATGGAATGATGTTTGATCTTCCTGTTGCATTTTTGGCAACCTATCAGATACGGGAAGCGGTTTTTTCTGTGACCTATTTTTTGCCATGGGCCATTTTAGTTGGCGTTGTTTGGATAGTTGCTTTGATAACCTTTTCATGGATTAGCTTTCGCAAATGTGAACTCAAATAACAAGGAGGGAGGTGTCTGGAATAAAGCTGTTGTTAATTTTAGTTATCGCAGTCTTGATAGTAGTGCTTTTCAAATATGTGCAAATCAAAAGACAAATCCGTAACCTATCGAAACAAATGACCGATCTTACAACTGGAAAATCGGAAAAGATGCTGGACATCTCTCTTGTTGATAAAGATATAGAACAACTGGCCGCAGTATTAAACCAGTATAATGAAAAGCAAAGACAGTCCATTGCAAGCACATTACGACACGAAATGTATTTGAAAGAGTCCATTGCTAATATTTCACATGACTTGCGTACCCCTCTGACGGTAATACTTGGCCATTTACAATTATTAAAAAAGGAGAATTTATCAGCAGGTCAAACACAGCGTATAGAAACCATTTATAATAAAGCAGAAAGAATGAAAGCGCTGATACAAACCTTTTACGATGTTTCTGTAATAGACGCAAAAGAAGTAACTCCTGTGCGTGAAGATTTCAACTTAACAAATTTGCTGATAAATCTTATCACAGAGAACGCCCCAGCATTGGAAGCAAAAGGCATATCTCCTGTAATTGGTCTGCCAGATCATTCCGTTTATCTCCATTCGGACTATGGTATGGTAGAACGTATTTTTCAAAATCTTATTATAAATGCTATTCGATATTCCTCTGGCTCGATTAAAATTGACCTGAAGCAAGGCAAAGAAAAGAGTGCTATTTTTATCATTGAAAATCCCATTGATAGTAAGGTGGAAATAGACCCAAACCGACTATTTGAAAGATTTTATACCGGGGACAAATCAAGGCATAATAGCGGTACAGGAGTGGGGCTTGCTGTGGTAAAACTATTAACTGACAAGCTCGGCGGCAATGTGTTCGCTAAAATTGAAAATGATACACTAACCATTTCATTGGAAATCAAATAAACAGTATTGTTTCAACTGCCGGGCGACGGCAAAGAAAAAAAGCCGTCGTACAACAGCCCTTTTGACACGCCCATAAAACCAGCGGCGGCTTTGAGAAATCAAGCCGCCGCTTCTCTTTGCCCAGCGCAGGATCGGCGGCCCACGAAGGGAGCCGCCATGCTGATATACTGTCCCGTGACTATGAATTGGAACAGACTAACCTTACAAACCTTGTCGAATATCTTCGGCAAGAAGTCAAGGAACAGGAAAAGCAGAAAGTCAATGTCAGACAGTTTATTGCAGCGGTCAGGAAGTACACTGATATGCAGCAGCTTGACGCCTCTGTTCTCCGGGAGTTTGTGGAGAAAATTTATATCTCCGAGGTTTATACGCCGGACGAGAATGAGCCGCGCATCAAGGTCAGAGAAATCGAGATCGTCTATAACTTCATTGGTGCATTTGATTTTGAGGACGCAAGGGAGCAATCCCAAGCAGCCCAAAAAGAAAACCGGCGTAGCCTAAACTACGCCGATTCTCTCACATAAATGTTTTCTTACGTCACCGCCCCTAAGCAGGGCTTTGTCTACAGTCTGAAATCTCCCGGAGTTTTTCCGGGAGATTTTTTTCACAGGACGCCTTTTCTGATCAGAAATAACGCTTTTAGATATTGAGCAGATCGCTGAATACCTTCAGTGCTCCGTCTGTCTCATGAGCCAGAACGCGTTTTGCAAGGACTTTACCAAGCTGTACGCCTTCCTGGTCGAAGCTGTTTACGTTCCACAGGAATCCCTGGAACATGATCTTATTCTCGAAGTGTGCAAGCAGTGCTCCCAGCGTCTTCGGATTTACCTGATCTCCGATGATGATGCTGGACGGACGGCCGCCTTCGAAGTTTTTGTTTTTATTCTCATCTGCTTTACCGCAGGCAAATGCAACGATCTGAGCTGCTACGTTTGCGCAGAGTTTCTGCTGGCTGGTGCTGCCCTGGATGTCGACATCGGTCTCCATCTGGTTATTGCGGAAGCCTACAAACTGCAGCGGAACGATATCAGTTCCCTGATGCAGCAGCTGATAGAAGGAATGCTGTCCGTTGGTACCTGGCTCGCCGAAGAGAACCGGACCGGTCGGGTAATTGACCGGCTCGCCGAAGCGGTTGACCGATTTACCGTTGGACTCCATATCTACCTGCTGTAAGTGAGCCGGGAAACGGTTCAGTGCCTGGGAGTACGGAAGAACTGCAGTGCTTGGATAGCCAAGAACGTTTCTCTCGTAAACACCGATCAGCGCATCGAGCATCTCCGGGTTCTGTAATACGTCTTTGTTTGCAGAAAGGTTTATCTTCTGCTGCAGCGCCCTCGAGGAATGCTGCGAATACTTCCGGTCCGAAAGCCAGGGATAGAACAGCGCCGCCGACTGCGGATGTGGAAGAATAACGGCCTCCGATGTAGTCATCCATGAAGAATGCTGCCAGATAGTCGTCGCTCTTTGCCAGCGGAGAAGTCTCACTGGTAACGGCGATCATGTGCTTGGATGCATCCAGGCCTGCATTTTTCAGAGCGTCTTTTACGAAGGACTCGTTGGTCAGAGTCTCCAGTGTGGTTCCGGATTTGGATACCAGAACGAAGATGGAATGTGCTACGTCGATCGAATTCAGAACAGCTGCTGCGTCATCCGGGTCAACGTTGCTGATGAATTTTGCTTCCATTTTGAAGCAGCCGTTTTTCTTTGCCCAGTTTTCCAGAGCCAGATACATCGCACGCGGGCCAAGGTCGCTTCCGCCGATACCGATCTGCACAACGGTGGTGAATTTTTCACCTGCTGCGTTGGTGATCTCACCTGCATGTACTTTGTTCGCGAACTCTGCGATGCGGTTCTGCTGCTCTACGTAGAAAGCACGTTTGTCTACGCCGTCTGCCGTAACGGTGTTTCCGAGCTGGCCGCGGGTCAGCTGATGAAGCACGAGACGGTTCTCTCCGGTGTTGATGACAGCACCGTTGTAAAGCTCCTCAAATTTTTCAGAAAGCTGTGCCTCTTCTGCCAGTTTTACGAGTGCGGCAAGGACATCCTCATTCACCTGTTTTGCTGCGTAGTTATACGCAAGTCCTTCTGCCATCGGAACGCTGTAAGATTTTACGCGCTCTGCTCCGTTTTCGCCGGACATCACCTCGGCAAGATTGACACGCTCCACTTTTTTCAGCTCCTCAAAAGAAGCCAGTTTATCAAGATTGTTCCAGGTAACCATTGTTAAGTTCCTCCTGTTTTTTTATTTTGTCTCTCTATTCCGTCCGCGGAAACATTTTTATTCCCGCTATTATACCAATGAAACAGACTGCTTGCTAAAAACAGTCTGTTTCGTGATACTTTTTTATTTCGTATAGTTATAAGAAAGAGCTCTTGCGATCTCCCACTGATATTCCGGCAGAGTCTTTGTCATGGACAGTGCCTCGTCGATATCGTAATCTACATACTCACCGTTCTTGTATGCAACAACGCGGTCTGTTTTGCCTTCCAGAAGAAGGTCAACTGCGTAAGCACCCATGATGGACGCATATACACGGTCTTTACATGTCGGGCTTCCTCCACGCTGCATATGTCCAAGGATCGTTGCACGGGTCTCGATTCCGGTTGCAGCTTCGATTCTGCGCGCCATGCTGGTGGAATGGCCGATGCCCTCAGCATTTACGATGATATGATGTTTTTTGCCTTTTCTACGGTTCTCGATGATGTTGTTGATGATCTTCTGCTCATCGTAATCGTATTTCTCCGGAAGAAGAATATCCTCTGCGCCGTTTGCGATACCGCACCACAGAGCGATATATCCGGCATTACGTCCCATAACCTCGATGATCGAGCATCTCTCATGGGAAGTGGAAGTATCTCTTACTTTATCAATGGCTTCCATTGCAGTGTTTACCGCGGTATCAAAACCGATGGTATATTCTGTGCAGGCGATATCCAGGTCGATGGTTCCCGGTACACCTACGGTGTTAATTCCAAGAGCTGCCAGTTTCTGCGCTCCTGCAAAAGATCCGTCTCCGCCGATAACTACCAGTCCGTCGATGCCGTGTTTTCTGCAGACATCTGCAGCACGTTTCTGGCCTTCCGGTGTACGCATCTCTGCGCAGCGGGCGGTATAAAGGATAGTACCTCCGCGCTCGATGGTGTCGGATACATCGCGGGCTGTCATGTCGATGATTTCTTCGTTCATCAGTCCGTCGTAGCCTTTCAGGATACCTTTCATCTGAACGCCTTCTGCAGACCTCTTCTTACGGCTGCACGGATCGCTGCGTTCATACCTGGTGCATCACCACCGCTGGTAAGCACTCCGATTGTCTTTACCTTGTTAGTCGTTGCCATATGAATTCCTCCATCTCATCACACACATTAATAAACGAGTAGTTTTATTTATTAATCACACACAGTTTTATTTTAAAGCATTCAGGCCCTTTTTTCAATACTCTTTTCTACAACTTTCACGTTTCCGGTACCGAATTTTGCCTGAAGTGACGCCACCAGACGGGCATCTGCCTGCACATTGCGGCTCGGCGGCAGTTTTTTCATCGCTTTGATCGATTTGATGTAGAGAATCACGCTGTCCTTGCCGTCGGATTCATGCAGCATCTGGTACAGATCCGCCACTTCTCTCTCGTACGTTTCCTTGTCCGGGAACTGGATCCAGAGCTCTTTCGGGATGCCTGCAAACGGGAAAATTTTCTCGCAGATCAGCTTGCTCGGCTTATCATCCTCCGCGGAAACACGGCCCTGGATGAAGACACGCGCATCGGTCTGCATCATCGCTGCGTTTTTCTCGTAATCGCGCGGGAATACGACGATTTCCATACTGCCGACGAGGTCCTCGAGTGTGAGAAATGCCATTGTCTTGTTATTCTTTGTATATTTGATTTTTTTATCCGTGATAATGCCGCCGACAATCTCTTTCGCGCCGTCGGTGACGGATGGGAAACCCGTCTCCTCATCCGGCTGGAAGTCTGTCGTTACCGCGGAAATATTCTTCCGCCAGCACTCCTCCTGCTCCTCGAGCGGATGACCGCTGACGTAGATGCCGAGCACCTCTTTTTCGAGCGCCAAAAGATCACTCTTTTCGTATTCTCCGACATCCGGGTACACCGTTTCATACGACCGTTTGGTCGTCTCATCTACGAAGTCAAACAGACTCATCTGGCCGCTTAACGAATCTTTTTTCTCGCGCGCCACATCATCGAGCACATTGGCGTAGACGAACATGAGCTGCTTTCTCGTCACGCCGAAGCAGTCGAATGCACCCGCCTTGATAAAGTTCTCGACGGTCCGCTTGTTGACTTCTTTTCCGCTCAGGCGCTCCGCGAAATCCTTTAACGAGCGGAACGGTCCGTTTGCACTCCGCTCCTCCACGATCGCCTCCATGACCGGCTTTCCGATGCCTTTGACCGCCGCCATGCCATAGCGGATCGCCTGGCCGTCCACCGTGAATTTTCCTTCGCTTCGGTTGATGTCCGGCGGCAGAATGGAAATGCCCATCTGGCGGGAACTCAAGATATACTCTGCGACTTTTCCCGGGTTATCGATGCAGGAGGTCATCAGAGCCGCCATGAACTCAACCGGGTAATAGTATTTCAGCCATGCCGTCTGGTACGATACGAACGCGTACGCCGCCGCATGGGATTTGTTGAAGGCGTATTTCGCGAAGTCGATCATCTCGTCGTAGATCTTGTTCGCTGTCTTCTCATCAATGCCGTTTTTGATACAGCCCGGCACACCCTCGGCCTCGTTTCCATAAACGAAATTCTGGCGCTCTTTTTCCATGACAGATGCCTTTTTCTTCGACATCGCACGGCGCACCAGATCGGCCCGTCCAAGCGAATAGCCCGCCAGTGCCTGTACGATCTGCATAACCTGTTCCTGGTAGACGATACAACCGTACGTCGGCTCCAGAATCGGTTTTAAGAGCGGTGTATCGTACGTAACGGATTCCGGGTTGTTTTTTCCTTTGATGTACTGCGGAATAAAATCCATCGGGCCCGGCCGGTACAGGGAAATTCCGGCGATGATATCCTCGAGGCTCTGCGGTTTTAACTCCTTCATGAAGTTTTTCATTCCCGCACTCTCGAGCTGGAACACACCGACCGTTTTCGATGCGCCGATCATGCCGAGCACTTTCGGATCGTTGTAATCGATGTGAAGCAGATCAATTTTCTTATTGCTGTAACGCTCTGCGAGCTTTGTCGCATTCTGAATGACGGTCAGGGTCCGAAGCCCTAAGAAGTCCATTTTCAGAAGTCCCAGTTCCTCGAGCGTCGTCATCGTGAACTGCGTGACGATCGTTCCGTCGCTTCCTCGCGAGAGCGGCACAAATTCCACCAGCGGACGCGAGCCGATGACAACACCGGCGGCGTGCATCGACGTGTGGCGCGGCAGACCTTCAAGTCTCCGTGACATGTCGATCAGATGTGCAACCTCTTCATTGCCCCGGTACAGCTCCCGCAGCTCGTGGTTCATCTGCAGTGCCTTGTCGATCGTGATATTCAGCTCATTCGGAATCATCTTCGCGATCGAATCGACCTGTGCATACGGCATATCCAGCACACGGCCGACATCGCGGATGACACCGCGCGCCGCCAGTGTACCGAATGTGACGATCTGTACAACGCGGTCCTTGCCGTATTTTCTCGTTACATAGTCGATGACCTCCGGGCGGCGTTCGAAGCAGAAATCCACGTCGATATCAGGCATGGTAACTCGTTCCGGGTTCAGGAAACGCTCGAACAGGAGCTGGTACCGCATCGGGTCCAGCTGTGTGATGCCAAGGGTGTAGGAAACAATACTTCCGGCCGCCGATCCTCGTCCCGGTCCGACCATGATGTCGTGATCGCGCGCAAATTTGATGAAATCCCACACGATCAGGAAGTAATCGACGTAACCCATCGTTTTGATCGTATCAAGCTCGTATTTCAGCCGCGCTTTCAGTTCATCCGTCGCCGGGTGATACCGTTCCTCGAGGCCGTCGTAGCAGAGCTTATTTAAGTATTCCCAGGAAGTGTATCCTTCCGGCACATCGAATTTCGGAAGTTTTGTGACACCAAATTCGATCTCCACATTACACCGTTCTGCAATTTTCTGTGTATTTTCGATTGCCTGCGGTGCATACGGGAAGAGCGATGCCATCTCCGCCTCGGATTTCACGAAATACTGGCCGCCCTCGTAGCGCATGCGGTCCTCATCCGTGATCTTCTTTCCGGTCTGCAGGCACAGAAGAATATCGTGGGAATCCGCATCTTCTGCGTACGTGTAGTGAATATCATTCGTCGCCACCAGCTCGATGCCGGTTTCTGCCGAGAGGCGCATCAGCTGCTGATTGACCATCCGCTGCTCCGAGATGCCGTGATCCTGCAGTTCCAGAAAGAAATTTCCTTTCCGAAAATCTTCTCATACCGCAGTGCGGCCTCTTTTCCCATCTCGTACTGGTTCCGCACCATCGCACGCGCCACCTCACCTGCAAGGCAGGCGGAAAGCGCGATAATGCCTCGTGATACTTTTCCAGAATCTCCATGTCGACACGCGGCTTATAGTAAAATCCATCGATAAAGCCCGCCGAAACAATCTTCATCAGATTGGAATAGCCCGTATTATTTTCCGCCAGCAGAACCAGATGGTAGTACCGGTCCTCTCCGCGGCTGGTTTCGCGGTCGAAACGGGAACCCGGCGCCACGTAAACCTCACAGCGAGGATCGGCTTGATGCCCTGCGCACGGGCTTCTTTATAAAAATCGATACAGCCGAACATGACGCCGTGATCGGTGATCGCGGCGCTGTTCATGCCAAGCTCCTTGACTCTGGCAACGTACTCTTTGATCTTGTTCGATCCGTCCAGAAGGCTGTATTCGGTATGTACATGTAAATGCGTAAAACTCATCGTTTTCTCCTCTATTTTCCAAAGGCATGTTCCGTTGTCTCCAAGATCGTCTGCACCAGACTGTCCGGCTCGATCGGCTTGGTCAGATGGCTGTTCATGCCCGCGGCGCGGCATCCCTCTTTGCTCTCTTCGGAGGACTGCGCCGTCATCGGGATAATCGGGACTTGTTTTGCTTCCGGAAGCTCCATGGCGCGGATCTGCCGCGCTGCCTCAAGGCCGCCCATCACAGGCATCATCAGATCCATTAAAATCACATCAAATTTCTGCGGATTCGCCGCATACTTTTCAACCGCCTCGCGGCCGTTCCATGCCTCTTCCACCGTCGCACCGTGATCGGTCAGGTAAAACTCGGCGATTTCCATGTTGATCTCATTATCCTCGACAAGCAGAACGTGGAAGCGGACAAGCTCTTTTCCTGCGATCCGTGTCTTTACTTCCTGAATCCGCTGTCCCTCGCAGTCAATGTAAAACGGAAGCCGGAATACATACGTCGTTCCGACGCCCTGCTGGCTCGTTACCTCGATCGTGCCCTGCATTTTTTCGATCAGTTCTTTGACGATCGACATGCCAAGGCCCGTTCCCTTGTACTGCGTTCTCGCACCGGACTTCTCCTGTGTGAACGGATGGAACAGCTCTTTTTCGATAAATTCGCTGCTCATTCCGATGCCGCTGTCCGTGATGCGGAACTCGTAGACGACCCGGGTTCCGTCGCAGGAGACTTCGCCCGCATACGTATCGATCATTCCACCCGGCTTGTTGTACTTGATTGCATTGCTGAAGAGATTCAGCATAATCTGCCGCAGGCGCAGCGGACTGCCGATCAGTCTCGTGTGCGTCAGCTCACCGCGGTGCGTACAGTGGGTAATGCCCATCTCCGTAATCTGCGCATTGACAAGGGATGCCACATCATCCATCAGATGCGTCAGGTCAAAAGAAGCGCTCTCGATCGTCTCTTTTCCGGACTCCAGCTTATTCATATCGAGCACATCGTTGATAAGTGCCAGCAGATGGCTTGCGGAAAGATTGATTTTATCGAGCAGTCGTCCACTTTTGCCTCATCCTGCCGGTTTTTGCGGATGATATCCAGCATGCCCATAATGCCATTGATCGGCGTGCGCACATCGTGGCTCATGCGGTTCATAAATTCTGTTTTTGCACGACTTGCACTGTCTGCAGCTCTAAAGGCATCCTGAAGCTGTATCTTCTCCCTCTCTTCCCGGCTGTGGAACTCTGACGTATCACGGAAAAGGATCATGCCGTGTACCACAACGCTCTCCCGCTTTGTCTTTCGGTCGTAGACGGTATCCTGTGACATAAGAACCGTCTTCTGCAACCATATTCTTCTGCCGGACTCATCTGTTTCCTGATACTCCACGACTACCTGCTTATCTCCGTTTTCAAAGCGCTGCAGCAGTTTCTTCGAGGAATCCACAATGCGGTATGATTCCAATGTCTCCTCCGCGACAAACGCACTGCATTCCCCGCAGTATTTCTCGTAGGAACACGGCAGATCTATATTGAGGTCAAATTTCTTCTGCCCGCTGTGGTAAAAAATCTGCTCCATCGAATCATTCGTCAGATCAACGGCGAACACGGCCTCGGCCGTCTCGAGAAGTGCCTCAGCGTAGTGGCTGTTTTCAATGATCGACTGTTTCATCTGTTCATAGTATTGGTCGAGCTGTTCTTTTTCATTCCGAGCAGCTTCCTCATTGGAGCGGAACCGCTCAAAGCCCATCAGAAAATGGTGCAGTCCGCCGTCCTCGGCCGCGTCGTAGAACAGAATGGTGACTTTTCCCCGGCAGAGCGCTTCCCCTTCGCTTCCCTCCCGATACTCGTACAGAATTTCTACGCTCTCTTCTCCCTTCTGATAGCACTCCTTCAGATGGGTAAGATCCAGCATTCTACGCATTTCCTTTCTCTTTTCCTCATCCGTGATTCCCTGCACAATATGCTCGGCCGCACCGGTATAGCTGCCGTCCTCGGCAAGGAAAAAGCCCGAAACGGCGCGCAGAATCCGGTACTGGTCCTGTCTTGCATTGCAGTAAATACAGTTGGAAAAATGATATCCCTTTTTCTTTACGACGTCCAGCGCTTCCAGGCTGATCTTCCGCTCTGCGGCGGCTTCTTCCATCTTCGCGCGGTTTTTGTCGATATACATGTTCTGGTCCGCATGGCGGAACAGTTCCCGGATATCACAGTCTTCAAATTCCGTGGACAGTGCATAGCCTCCGGCGTAGCTGATCGGCATCTCCGGGTGCTGGCGGGAATATTCTGCCGTCTGCGTGCGGATGTGATTCATGCACGCTTCCACTTCTTCACGGTTCAGTCCGCGCAGAATGGCAAGAAACTCATCTCCGCCGTTTCTTCCGACGAAATACTCCTCCGGGACTGCTTTTCGAAGCTGAACGGCAAAGGAACGGATATATTCGTCTCCCTTGTCGTGACCCAGACTGTTGTTGATCGTGCGCAGATTGTTGAGGTCAAACACGCAGACCGCATACACGCCGGAAATTTCTTCTCCTCCGTCGCTTCCCTCCAGAATCTCTTCGCATTTATTTTTATTTGGCAGGCCCGTCGCCTCATCGAGATAGACTTTCTTCTGCAGAATACGGTTCATCGCCGCATAGCGGACGGCCTTGATCAGCTCCATGCCGATGACAAACACCAGACCGATGATATCTCCTACTACCACCTGCTCCAGCTTCTTCAGCGAAGACGCCATTCTCTGCGAATACGCTTCCGCAAGGCCCGTCGCCTCGTCACAGATTTTGAAAAAGGTCTCACTCTTTTCGATAATCGCGGTATTCTCATATCCTTTTTCACGCACCAGCAGAATCTCTGCCTTCAGCTCTTCAAAATACGATGCCAGCTCAGTCATCTTATCCTGAAAATCCCGGTCATCCAGGCGCACCAGATCCAGCTCGCTGCTTCCGTTCTGCAGACCGTCGATATAAGCGTTGATGTCTGCAATCATCGTATCCTGCGGTTCTCCCGCATCCTCCAGCTTGATAATCCGCTGCGTTTTTCCGCGCACCAGACCGGCATAGTTGACAACGCGGGCCGTTCCCTGTATTTTCTCGACCATCGACATAATGCAGAAAAACAGAATAATCAGAATGATCGTTAAAACCGTCATTGCGGTTTTGGAAATAAAAGATGTTTTTTTCTTACTTTTCTTTTTCTTCATCGCTCTCCATCAGATCCTGTGTCATTTTTTGTCATATAGATCATATTATAAGCGCAATCCTCTCTTCGCGCAACCGCAAACCGGGCGCAGAAAAAATTTCAAAATTTTATCTGCTGTCTGACACAAAAAAACGGACACCGGAGAGGATGTGCTTCCTGTCCAGTGCCCGATCTTTTCTTATTTTGCTTTTTCTGCCGTCCAGATTTTACCGTCGCGGATGACAACCTGTTTTTCTTTCATCAGATGGCCGACCGCGCGCTTAAATGCTGCTTTGCTGAGGCCAAATTCTCTCTGAATCACTTCCGGTGATGCTTTGTCATCAAACGGAAGGACACCTGCAAATTCCTCGATCACAGAAAGAACGCTCTCTGCATCGATTGCGATCTGCTCGTACGCTTTTCCGCGTGCGGACAGGGAGAGTTTTCCGTCCTCTTTGACTTCTGTAACGCGGCACTCAAGTTCCTGGCCGACATGATAGTCTGCCTGTGCTTCTCTCTTTGGAATCAGGCCGGAGTAGCGGTCATCAACAGCAACGAAAACGCCGAAGTTTCCGCTGATCTCGTAGATTCTTCCCTTTACGGTATCGCCTACGACGTACGGAGAATTGGTTTTCAGGAAATGGTAAACCTTCATCGTTGCGCAGAGACGGTCGCTCTTGTCGATGTAGAGGGAAACCAGAACCTCATCACCTGGATGGAGGCGGCGGGTCTGCTGTTTAAACGGAAGAAACAGATCTTTTTCCAGACCCCAGTCCAGAAATGCTCCGATCTTTCCGGTAGCAGCTACGTTTAAGACAGCCAGCTCTCCAAGCACCAGCTTCGGCTCTCTGGTTGTCGCAATCAGACGGTCGCTGGAATCGCGGTACAGAAATACTTCCAGCTCATCTCCCTCTTTTGTTCCTTCCGGCACCTGTTTGATCGGCAGAAGAACGCGTTCCTTCTCGCCTGCTTCCCGGGTCTCCCCAAGATAAATACCGAATTCTACTTTCTTTACTACTACCAGCTTTTGCTTTCTTCCTATATTTAACATTTGACTTCCTTTCTTACTGCTCGCCGAGAGCCTTCATGCTCATCTCCTCGAGCAGGTCGCTCTTGATGTGGTACAGCTTGTCGGACAGATCCACGTAAACCTCATGCGGATTGACCAGACGTTTGGACTCCTCCCAGAGGGTATCTTTCTCTCTGGTGCAGATGTCGCGGATCTCCATGACGGATGGAGAAGTGTAGACGCATGCGCCCTTCTGGAAAATCGGAACGAGGAGCTCGCGTAAGGTGTAGGTTCCGCCTTTGATCTTTGTCTTTTCCAGGTCTCGATCGGGTCGAAGATGATCATATCTTTGCTCTCGTCGAAGGTCTCGTCTGCGAGGCAGATCAGGTCGGCACGGATCTTTCCGGTTTCTTTATCATAAATACGATAAATCGTCTTATTGCCCGGGTTTGTTACTTTCTCGGAGTTCTCGGACAGCTTGATCTTCGGTGTGAATTCTGCGTCATCTTTATCTTTTGCTGCTGCCAGCTTGTAAACGCCGCCGAATGCCGGCCAGTCACCGGATGTGATCAGGTTGGTGCCGACGCCCCAGGAATTGATCTTCGCACCCTGGGTTTTCAGGCTGTCGATCAGGTACTCATCGAGATCACTGGATGCGGAAATGATGGCATCGCCGAAACCTTCTGCCTCGAGCATCTGATATGCTTTTTTCGACAGGTAAGCCAGGTCACCGCTGTCGATGCGGATGCCGTAGCCCTTCATCGGTAAGCCCTCTGCTCTCATCTCTTTGAAGACGCGGATCGCATTCGGAACACCGGATTCGAGAACATCGTAGGTGTCTACGAGAAGAATGCAGGCTTCCGGATACATTTTCGCATACGTTTTGAATGCGGTGTACTCATCCGGGAAGCTCATGATCCAGCTGTGTGCGTGGGTTCCCTTGACTGGAACGTCAAACATCTGTCCGGTCAGGACATTGGAGGTTCCGATGCAGCCGCCGATCATGGCAGCACGCGCGCCGTAGATACCGGCATCCGGTCCCTGTGCACGGCGGAGTCCAAACTCCATGATGCCGTCGCCCTTTGCCGCGTAAACAACGCGGGATGCTTTCGTCGCGATCAGGCTCTGATGGTTGATCATGTTCAGAATCGCGGTCTCTACAAGCTGTGCCTCCATGATCGGAGCGACAACTTTTAAGAGCGGTTCTCTTGGGAATACGACGGTTCCTTCCGGGATCGCATAGATATCTCCGGTGAAATGGAAGCCTCTTAAATACTCCAGGAAATCATCGTTGAAAATATGGAGGGAACGGAGATAGTCGATGTCATCCGGTGAAAAGTGAAGATCGCGGACATACTCGATTACCTGCTCAAGTCCTGCACATACGGCGTATGCGCCGCCGCATGGATTCTTTCTGTAAAATGCATCAAATACCACGATCTGATCGGACGGGTTCTCGTAGTAGCCCTGCATCATGGTAAGTTCATATAAATCGGTTAACAGTGTAAGGTTCTGCGCTCTCATGGCAAATTCCCCTTTCCTCATTGTGTTTATTACGTTCGTATCTTATTCTTTCCGATTGTACCACAATCATTGAAATTCCACAACTACGTATGGCTGTCCTTTTTCATCGTTCAGCGAGATAAAACAGCCGTTTTCCGTCTCGGCGCGCAGCGGATGCAGGACGTCACCGAGGTGCGCCTGCTGTTTGTATTCGGCGCGCATCCGGTGCACGGTGAAGTTCTTCGGAAGGCATTCACCGGCAAGGGAAATGAACTGTGCGTTGTTGACGTGGTGGTTCGTATCGAGGTTGTGCGGCCGCACCGGGAACGGTTCGCCGATGAAATCTGCTTCCGGCATTTTCACTTTGCGCTCGCCGAAATCCTCGTCGATCGGACCGTCAATGCCGTAGGCGTCTGTCGTCTCTTTCGGTGCGCGGACGGGATGACCCGTTTCCATATTGACGTAAGACAGATGGAGTTGGCACAGGCGAGCATTTCGCCGTCTTCTGTTTCCATCGTGAAGTTACGCATGCCAAGAAATCCTTTGAAGCCGCTCGCCCATGTAGTGATTTTTACCGCTTCACCGAGGGATGGATAGCGGCGCACATGAATCTGCCACGCGGACAGCACCCAGGCGCAGCCTCGTTTTTTGAGCTCCGCAACGCCCTCGCCGATCGCTTCCGACTGGAAGGTACTGCAGTCCTGAAAGTAATTGATCAGCCCCGGCAGGGTGAGATTTCCGTCCTCACCGATTTCGCTGTAGCGGATTCTGCTCGTAAAGGAATACTTCATCGTTTCGTTCCTCCTGCTGTATTTTTAATCTTTGACCGAAAACGTTTTGTCAATCGGATATTCGCCAAAGTTTCGAGCAAACACAGACTTTGGCTCATTGCCTGCACAAATCGAAAAAGGCCTCAGGTACGAGACCTGAGACCTTTCAATGAGCTGGGCTACCTGGATTCGAACCAGGAACTGACGGAGTCAGAGTCCGTTGCCTTACCGTTTGGCGATAGCCCATTGCTTTGCCGACAAATGTATAATACACTATCGCAAGAGAAAAGTCAACACCTTTTTTGAAATTTTTTATTTTTTCAAAAAACTGACTTTTGGAACATTTTGGAAGGGATTTGACGGCTCAACCGGCCATTGTCACTCTCCCGCCACGTATTTTTTGTCGATGTTGACGACGCATTCATACTTCTCATCCATTTCCTTCATCAGCGCCCCGATCTGCCCGATCACGCGATCACAGTCTTTCTTCTTATAAGATACGGGATTTCAAGATCAAAAATCAACTTCTTTTTCTCCGCCCCGTTGATCATACGGAAATCGTGGAAGGAAAGCTCCGGATCGAGAATGGAAATTACGTTTCTTACCTTCTCCTTTGTCGCAAGAACCGTCGCATCGTGGATCTCCACCGGATCCATGTGGATGACCAGCAGAATCCCCAATTTTTCACCGACCTCATGTTCAATGCGGTCGATAATATCATGCGATACCTCGATATCGACATCTCGCGGCACCTCCGCATGGATCGATGCCATACTTCTGCCAGGCCCGTAGTTGTGGACAATCAGATCATGGGTTCCTACAATTCCTTCATAGGAAGCAACCTCTTTCATGATCCGTGCATACAGATCCGGATCCGCGCCCTGCCCGATCAGCGGTTCCAATGTATCTTTTGCAATGGAAATACCGGACCACATAACGAGTACCGCCACAACAAGTCCTGCGATTGCGTCGATATTAACCGAAAGGAAATGGCAGATCAATGTAGAAGCGATCGTTGCGCTCGTCGTGATCACGTCGCCCATGGAATCCGCCGACGTTGCCAGCATCACCTTCGACTGAATGCGGTTTCCCAGTTTTCGGTTGAAAAGCGCCATCCACAGCTTTACACCAACCGAGAGCACCAGAATCAAAAACGGAACCATCTGAAATGTGATCTCTTCCGGATTGCGAATTTTCTCCAGGGAGCTCTTTAAAAACGTAAAGCCGACTTCAATAACCAGAAACGAAACGATCAGCGCTGCAATATACTCGATCCGACCGTGCCCGAACGGGTGCTCTTTATCTGCCGGTTTGTTTGCCATCTTGACACCAACAAAGCTGATGACCGAAGATGCCGCGTCGGAAAGGTATTGAACGCATCCGCCATGATTGCCAGCGAATGCATCCCAACGCCGATCAGCAGCTTTGCAGCGAACAGCAATACATTGCAGCAGATTCCCACCATACTGGATAAAATACCATAGCTCGTGCGCACATCCGCATTGTCGGTGTTCTCATACTCTTTTACAAAACATCTTACCAGAAAATCTGTCATGGGTTCCCCTTCTTTCCACCCTATATTAAGAAAAAGGCCTCACGCATCGCCGCGGAGCCTTTTTGTTTTCCCTGTCCTTTCTATAGTAGGCAGTGTTGAAAAAAAGTCAAGCCTAACATATTTTCGGAGATTCTATCGACAGAGAGAAAAAGCAACGCAGACTGCTTCTTTTCAGCAATTCTGCGCCGCTTTTTCTCTGTTTTTTCAGATTTTATCTCTTTTCAGGCAGATTTGACAATCGAATGAGAGTTTTTCTTTTTCCTGCCTGAAATAGCGTTACCGCCCACCGGTACCCAGCGAGCCGTAACGGAATAGCTACTATTTTACTTTATAAATTTTCGCCATATCCTGCACATACAGCGGATAGAACCGATAGCCCGCAAAATCGCTCCGAAGAGCAACCTCGCATGCCATATCCTCGATATACAGGTTTGCCGCATCGTCACAGAGCAGTGTTTCCATTTTTTTGTAAAGCTCAACCTGCTCCTCTTCATCCGTGCTGGTCTTAACCTGCTGATACAGTTTATCATACTCTTCGTTGCTGTAGTTGATAAAGTTCTTGGATGATGTTGAGGTAAAGCGTTCCAGCAACGCGCGTCCGGTCAGATATGCCGCGTCAACGCCGACAACCGTGGACTGGAACTTCCGGTCTGCATATACATCCGACAGCCAGCTGTCCCACTCGACCTGCTGAATTTTGGCAGTAACACCGATCGCTTTAAGCTGCTCTACCAGAACCTGGGCTGTATCGATATGCTGCTGATAATTGTTCGGCACTGTAATCGTAAGCTCAAATCCATCTGGGTATCCGGCTTCTTTTAACAGTTCTTTTGCCTTCTCAATATCCTGATTATATCGCTCTGACAGTTCCGGCACATAATATTTTCCAAATGCCGGAAACATGCTGCTTCCGATGATCGTTCCTTTTCCGTCCGCAATCATATCCAGCACTTCCTGACGGTTTGCCGCATAGCAGAGCGCCTGGCGCACCTTCACATTGTTGAGCGGTTCCACGGCATTGTTCAGATACAGCGCCTGTACCAGGTTCATACCGCCGTCATAAATCGTAAAATCGGAATCTTCGGCAAGCTGCGCTGTCTGTGTGGAACTGAGACGTGCATACATGTCCAGTGTACCGGATTTCAGGTTTGTTACGACTGCATTGCTGTCCTTGACAATTCGAAATGTTACCTTGTCCAGATACGCCTGATTTTCCGTATCCCAGTAATCGCTGAATTTTTCAAGGACAATGTTTTCCTGCGGGGACCGTGATACATAGTGGAACGGGCCTGTTCCGACCGGATCTGCTTCCAGATCTTCCACATGCTCAGGTACAATCGCCACCGTCAGATAGGCAAGAAACTCGGTGTCTGCCTCTTTTAAATAGATGTCAATCGTGCTCTCGTCTGGAATTTCAACCTTGTCCACATTGGAAAATGCCTCTACCAGAGGCGTTCCGTCTCCGTTGATACCCGCACAGCGTTCGATTGAATATTTTACATCCTCTGCAGTGACGGTCGTTCCATCGTGGAATTTGACACCATTCCGGAGCTTGAAGGTATAAACCTTTCCATCCTCCGAAATCGAATGGCTCTCTGCCACCGCATCGTTCAGATTTCCTTCTTCATCGGGCTTTACAAGGCCTCATAAATATTGAATAGGATTTCTTTCGTTCCTGCCGCAACAGATTTGTGTGGGTCAAGACTATCCTCAATGTCCTGAGGAATTCCTACCGTGATGGAACCTCCCATAACAGGTTCCCCTGTCGGGGTTGATTCCGTTGATACCTGAGAACTTGTGGTATCGGAAGAATCTGCTTTCCCATCCTTGCCATCCTGCATCCGCCAAGTACAACAGTAAGAGCTGCAACTAAAAGCAGCGCAAGTACGCTTCTTCTTTTCTTCATGATTTCTCCTTTTGATACGAGTTCTCTCATTTTGTAATTGTCACGCCTATTGTATCCGACCTGTTCCCAAATAGCAAGTACATTATTGTATACAATTTATTTTCCGAATTCGAAAATCACGTATATCCGCCCCGCGTATTCCGGATTCTTTCCCTCGGGATGTACCGGAAAAGATAAAAATTTTGCCGCCCGGGAATTTTAACATTCCCGGGCGGCAAACGCTTTTGCTTTTTTTTCTTTTATCCTTCAATGGAGATTGTCTTTTTCTGCTCCACAGCCGGTTTTGCTTCCTTCTTCGGTACGAAGAGTTTCAGCAGACCGTGTTTAAATTCAGCCTTGATATCCTCTTCGGTAATATCTTCACCTACATAGAAGCTTCTGCTGCATGCACCTGCGTAACGCTCTTTGCGGATGTAGCGGCCGTTCTCTTTTTCTTTCTCGTCTTTGTCAAGACCTTTCTCTGCACTGATGGTCAGATAACCATTTTCCAGTGTGGCCTGAACTTCATCTTTTGTGAAGCCCGGAAGGTCAACCACTACCTCGTAGCCATTATTCAGCTCGCGAATATCTGTTTTCATCACATGGCTGGCTTTGCGGCCATACAGTTTCTTTTCTGTATTCTTCATCTCTTTGTCATAATCATAGAACGGAAAATCGTTGAAAAAGTCATCAAATAAATTTTCTCCAAAAATACTAGGCATTAACATAAGTCATCGCTCCTTCTTATTCTTCTCATGGAACCTGATCCATGCTTTTCTCCGGTTTTCTTTTCACCGGATCTTTTTGTTTACCTGTTTCTTTGGAACGGAAAGGCTTCCGGATACCGGAGGTTTTCTTCTTTTCCTCTCTTTGTATCCCTCTTCCTTTGTTCTAGCTGTAATATAACACTTATTATTAGCACTGTCAAGAGGCGAGTGCTAATTATTTTGTGAAGATTTTGTGAACGCTACGAGCCATGCACATTTACGTGAAAAGCCCTCGTTCAAGCTTGCTTGGTAAAGAGGGCTTTTTCATGGAAATGTATAGGGCGACAGCCCGACAGCGAGGGAATTTATTCCCGAGCTGTGCACAGACACCTATATGAGTGAAACTTAGCGAAACTTAAATTACGCCCAAGATGGAATATACTTATTTGTTTGTACTTGATTTTTTAATCTGATCATCTATATCTTCTCCATCACCAAATACCGTAACCTTTATTGATCTTCCCCTTTCCGTTTGATATTTCCGTATATACTCTGTTAATTGTTTTACGTAAATTTCTTCATCTTCCACAATTGCAATCTGTATCATCCTATACCCACCTAAATCTCCTTATTCTGTTAAATAGAAAGTAGAAATTCTGTTAAATTTTCAATAGCATCTGGTTTTTCTGATAGTTCTTTCCCCATCAGTCCCTCTCCCATAATACCAGGATCCGCACTAAGAGATACAGCGACTCGACTTGAATTCCATACAGCTTCATACATCATTTCCTGATTCTCTTTAGTTACTTTATTGAGAACGTAATAAAATGGTTTTTGAATACTTTCCGATAATTCCCCGATTTTTTTGGAAAGCTGTAGGGATTCATAGGATGGATCTATGATTATCAATATCAAATCTACACCGTTATCAATTCCACGTCCAAAGTGTTCAATACCAGCCTCCATATCCATTAGCGCAAATTGGTCTTCTGTAAGCCTGAGATTTTGGATAAATTGAGTCATAACAGTTCCCATAGCACAAGAACACCCTTCATTTGCCTGATGAATTTTTCCACTGGTCATCAGTTTTACACCGTCCTTCAGACTATAATAATCTTCCGGTATATCATCTATAGTCCAGGTTTCCTCAAAAAACTGATGAGTAAATTTTGATAACATCATATCATTTAAAACATTTTGCTTACCACCGAAATAGTCTGTAAAATCTCTGGGAAGCTTCATACCCAGCTGTCGGTGTAGACCATAATTAGATTCATCGGAATCAATTACCAAAATTTCTTTTCCTCGTCTGGCTAAAGCCTTAGCCAAAAGACTGGTTACTGTACTTTTTCCACATCCACCTTTTCCGCAAACTGCTATTTTCATCTCTATCTTTACTCCTTTTCTTTTTTCTAAATAATAAGCATTACATATGACCATACTTCAAACTGTCTTACTCCACTTCCTCCAGTTCTGTTCCTTCTGGAAGAATATATCCGCAGTTATCACATACTCCGTCCTCTGCAAGTATCCCGTCTTTCACAAAGGCTTCAATGCCTCCCGGTTCATGACAGCGTGGACAATCTAATTCCTGTATCCTTTTCTGATTTCTTACATCCTGGCAATTGGAAAATTCAATTTTACCCATAGTGATTCCTCCATTTTCATTCCATATCAATTTGTCTTCGTAAAAAAGTTCCTACTATACGGGAAAAATTGCTGATATTACGAATATAGGCAAAGTCTTTTCCATAAATCCTCTTTTCCACGGAGAGCTCTTCTTCATTCCCTACAAAAATACCAATTACGAAAATTCCCTGATTTCTGGCCCGACGTACCTCATATGCAGTATCTTTCACAGCTTTTTCTCCGTCATAGATCTTGGGCTGGCGGGTTCCTGGTCGTTGTATGCTCATATCACAGGGTTTTCCATCACTTAATACGATTAAAATCTTATTTTTTTCCGGTCGCTCCATGAGAGAGGAACCGACTGTTTTCAGTGCAAGCCCATCTCTGTTATTGGCATATGCACGAAATTGAAAGATTCTTTCATTTGTTTCCCTTGGATCTTCATAATCCCGAAATCTCTGAAGTACTGTATATCCCCAGAAAGCACAGTATCCTGTCACCCGATGAGGAATTCCTGCCTGGCTTAATGCTTCACTGATAATATATCCCTGCGCCGCTACCTGAGCCTGTCTGTCAGCCTGGGAACCACTGGAATCAATCAGGACGTCTATTACAAACTCAGAATCGTCAGATCTCTTTTTTCTATTAAATAACTTGTCATCGTCTGTTCTTCCAATTTTCCATAATCTCTCAGGAACAAGCTGCCCTGCATCAGATCTGCTGACAGAATCATCCTTTCGGATTATAAATGCCCGTTTCAGTGACTCTGCCAACACAGAAATATTTCTTTTGATGATCCAGTGATTATTTCCATAATAGGCTTTATTTTTTTCAAACTGCAGCTGAGAAAAACGGTATTGATTATTTTTTATGACAGGGTTCTGTAAAATTCCATCTGTAAGATACAGGATACAGTTTTTGTGGATTCCTGTACAAAATTTCCGGTTGATTCTGGCCTGCTCCGATTCACTCAGATACGATTTCCCGTAATTCAGTTCCACATATTCCCGTATCCGTCGCACTGCCTGTGGATTTATATTCTCCGAGCTTTCCGGAACTTCTTCATTTTCCGGAGAGAAATAAAATCTTTTTTTCTTTTTGTTTCTGATATCCAGACTCATCATCTTTTTTTTGAGATTAGAAAGATATTTTTGAATGATGTCTTCCATCTGTTCATCTGTCATGCATTCCTGCCACGCGTCATTGGTCAATGCCATATCCGGTAAATTCAGAATCTTCTCCAGATTTCCATTCTTTTTTTCAAAAGAGGGATCCAGAACATGATTATAAATCTCATCTATCACGTTTATGACATCTTCCGTATTTTCTGCATCCTTCAGAGAAAGAATCTTGTACAATGCAATCTCTGCCTGTGGATCCATTCCCTTATCGTCTGTGTTCTCCAGAACATGCCTTATATACAGAAGCCTAATCCTGTGAATCAGGTCTGTTCCAGCTTTGTCTGATACCTGTTCTTCCTCGGCCTTTTCCAATTCTCTGAACGCCTGTTCTCTGATTTCCTTTGTTCCCAAACGTTCTCGAATGATAAAACGCTCCACAGCAGCATCCATGCATAATCCAGCAAGAGGCAAAAGTATATCTTCTCCAGCAGAAAAATGTAATTTTTTCATCAAATACATGCCAAGTTTCTTCTGATCAAAATATCGTGCAAAGGCACCCTGCTTCACTGCCTCATATAGAACCGTTTGTTTTGAATAAACATATTTTTCTGTATCCGGTTCAAATTCCATATCATAATCACCACTGACTGTCCAAAAAAGATTTCTGATACGATTGCTGACCTCCAGACGATGTTCTTCCAGTTGTTCTGCCGGCCATCTGACATCCTCCATACAAGTTTACCCCCATATGTCTTTTCCGGTCCAGGAAGATGGGATTCTGGTAGAAACCACATCTTCTACGATCTCTTTTTCAAATACATCAAAACTTTTATTTATGATTCCCATCTGGATTGCATCAATTGGAGAAAGTCCGCTTCTTGTGGCTTTTACAGCAGAAATCAATCCTCTCAGGTCAAGAGATTTTGTTGAGATTTCTCCATGATAAGCTTTGATCTGCAAATCCAGAAACAGTCCTGCAAAAGCTTTCAGTGCACTTTTTCCCCATCTGGAAAATGTTGTCTTAATACAAAAAGGACACTATCCTCATCCATTTCAGGCATATCAATTACCATAAACCTTGAAACCAATGCTTCATTTAGCTCTCTGGTACCTGCGTAACCATAATTCATCGTGCCGATAAATCGTGTTGCCGGATGAAGTAAAATCCTGTTATATCCTGGAATATCAATTCTGCGCCGATGATCCAGTGTGGCATGCAGTACAGAAACCGCATCATTTTTTGCCATATTGATTTCGTCCAGGATTCCAAATCCTCCAAATTCCGCGCATTGGTAGATGGGGCCTTTCCGAAGGCGAACCTCATTATTTATAAAGGTATCCGTTCCAATCAGATCGGCACTGTCTGTATTTACATGAAAAGAAATGTCGTATTCCGGTCTTCCGAATATCCATGCCAGTGTCTCACATAGTACATTTTTTCCTGTAGCTTTCGCACCGGAAAGTAACAGGTTATCTCCCTGAAGAAGCGCTGCTATTGACATTTCCAGAATCTTTTTCCCATAAAACAGGATATCCGGTTTTTCTACCCGTTCCTTTACCTGATCCTCTACCTCATAACGCATGTGAAAATCTCTCAGTTCTCCAATCAGTTCCTGCGCTATCTTCTGGTCTTCTAAATATTTTTCTATTTCTGCCCAATGATTTCTCATGAAGATTTTCCTTTCTTTACAATTAGTTATGCCAAATCAGATAATATTTCTGTTTACTCAATCTTCAAACTTTCAATCCTCCAACTCACAATCCCAACTTCTTTACAATTTCTCCCAGTGCACTTCTTACAGGAGAATCTTTCGGAAGCTGTATGATCGGCTTTCCATCACAGTCATACTGATATACCTGGTCATCATGTGGTACAACGCCTAACAGTTCCAATCCCTGATTTCGGATTTCTTCCAGAGTTCCGGCATCCAGTTTTCCATCCGGAACACGATTCACGATTAATCCAGTTGTCTGTGGTTTAAAGTTTAATTCATTCATCAGCTTTGCAATACGTCCGGCTGCCTGAACACCTCTTCTGGAACAGTCACTCACAAGAATCGCAACTTCCATCATTGGCAGGATTCCTCTGCTGATATGTTCCATACCTGCTTCGTTATCAACCACAATATATGGATAATGGCTTTGCAGTTTCTGAACCTGGGTCTGCACAAGACCATTTACAAAACAATAGCAGCCCTGTCCCTGGGTTCGTCCCATTACCATCAAATCATAATCGTCTTCTTCTGCAATCGCATCAGAAAGACGCATTTCCAGATATGCCTGTTTTGTCATACCGGAGGGAATCTGATATCGTGGGTCTACGCCTGCCCGCTCAATTTCTTCTCTCAGCTCCCCAAGTGTGATCTCCGGCTCAACACCGAGCACTTCGTTCAAATTTGCGTTTGCATCTGCATCCACCGCCAGGACCGGACGTTTTCCGCTTTCACATAAATACTGGATCAACAATCCACAAAGAGTTGTTTTTCCTACGCCACCTTTTCCTGATACTGCAATTACATGTCCCATGTTTTTCCTCCTAAAATTCTGAACAATCTGTTGACTTTTTCTTTTAACCTCATTATAGTTGTTACTATATAAATTACAATAATCAGTCTGTGAGATTTGTATGGTTACTCAACATATAAGAAAAATTGTTGAGGAATCATATGATCCCAAATAATACAGGAGTATATAATGTCAGAAAAAGCGAAAAAACAAGATCGCCGTACCCGCTATACCAGACAAACCATAAAAGATACGTTCTTAGAATTGTTAAAGCAGAAAAGTTTTACGAAAATTACAGTTACAGAGGTCTGCAAAAATGCTGAAATCAACCGTGGCACTTTTTATCTTCATTACTACGATATCCATGATGTATTATCAGATATTTTTAATGATATGACTCAGGATATGTTAACAACTGTAGATCATTTATTCTGTCTAAATCAAAAAAGCTGTTCCTATCCGTTCTGTCAGAAAATACAGATGGAATCACAATACAGGGCACTGTTTCTGGATGATGCAATTGCCCCTATTCTTCTGGAAAAAATAGCAGAAAATACAAAAGAAGGCTATGTGACCTGGCTTATGTCACACAGCCTCCTGACCTTTGAACAGGCAGAATCGGTTTTTTATTTTCAAATGAATGGCTGCCTTTCCATCAACAGACTGATGCTCCGCAATCACTGTAATGACTGGAAACAGATTCAGACAGTAATCGACAAATTTATCAAATCCGGGCTGGAAAGTTTTCTGATTCATGATCAGAGAGAAGAAAATGCTTCCGATAATTTTGCAGCAAAATTTCTCCAACTGTTACCGCATCTTCTACACTCAGATAATGATCGGCATGATCCTGAAGAAATATTTTGCCAGATGCAGGAAATTCTTCATCTGCAAACCATATCTTTAAAGTTACCGGATATCTTGGCAGAACTGGAAAAACAGCACACAGATCCGCCTTTGTCTCTGTGAATTCTGCACCCAGGTTTTTACATGCTTTCTGAATTTTCTCAGGATCTTTATCCTGCAAAAGCTTTTCCAGTTTCTGCTCTGCAGTCCGGTCAAACTTGGTTCCCCGTATCAATCCATCTTTCAGGTTACCAAAAGTAATGAGCTTCTGTGAGCCTTCTGTGCCATCGGCCATATCCAGATAATGCAACAACGTCAGATAATGCCATTCATCTATGTCTGAGTTAATATAGAATTCAGGAAGTTGAATTTCAATCGTTTCATAAAAACTCATTATCTCAAGTACATTCCGGCTGCTATGAAAAACAGCCCCGCTTTTTGCAGCAATCTCCTCTCCGGAACGATTTTGCAGCCGTTTTACTGCTGCCTGCAACATTTCCTGAAATGCACGATTTTCTGTTTGATTTTTGTATTCCATAAGTTCTCCTTTGTGAACATTTATAGTATCTGTGTTGACTTTTCCTTTAATCTCCATTATAGTTGTAATTATATTATTTACAATCATCAAAGCATTAAAAAATGTACAATTTATCAACACATTAAAAAGAACTGTTGAGAACTTAGGATGTTTTAAACAAACCAGAAATATTTTCATCCCAAAAACGTGAAAACAAGATCATTATATCATACTACAAGGAGTTTCTTATCATGAAATATTCAACGAAATTAAGTGATACTGTTCATGTGATGGTTCTGATTGCTATCAACCAGGAAAAATCCCTCTCCAGTGCCTCAATTGCAGAAAGTGTCCATACAAATCCCGGCTTTGTACGCCAGCTTATGTTAAAACTAAAAAAAGCGGAACTTATGACCAGTGTAGCCGGACATGCCCGTCCTTCTCTTTCAAAACCAGCCGATCAGATTACATTGCTGGATATTTATAAAGCAGTTGAAGGTGATAAACCATTGCTTCATTTAGATACTCATACCAATCCAGATTGTGGCGTTGGCATTAACATTCAGTTATCTTTGCAGGGATTTTATAATGAAATTCAAAAGGCTGCCGAAGAAAAAATGAATACGATTACTTTACAGGATATCATAGATACCTACTATCAGCGGATATCTATAGAAAATAACTTACAGAATATTATTTAACAGGAGAACACTTTCATGTACCTTCAGCAAATACGAAATGCTACCAAAACACTGTGGGAGAAGTAGACTATGAGAAAACAATCTGGTCAAGTTCATAGCAGGGAATCTTCTGCAACTCTCCAACTGACAGTAAGTTTACTCTATCCTTAATTGCTTAAGCTGGTTGTATATGAATAAAGAATGATGTATAGTATTTGCAAGAGGCACCTTCTTTCGTAAATGTTGCAAATGTTTGTTTCGTCACTTTCATTATACAACATCAAGAATCAAGGTGTCTTTCTTTTATGCAAAATCACGAACTTGCTCATTTATAGATAAAACGATTTTATTTCAAAAGCGGTTTTTACTAAAAATACGTCTGCCGTTTTTGGTCATTATTACTATGCATTGATACCTGGTCAAATTTCTTCCGAAAACAGATGATTTCAGGAATCAACTTGTCGGCACACTCCTTTGTAGTATGTTGTCTATCTTCCATTGAAATCTCTCTTCTTTGGTGATACAATGTGCTACAATGCTTATCAAAAGTTACATCATTTTGGGGGACATTTACACTACAAAGGAGAATTTTATTTATGTTTCAGGTTTTTGTTGATTCAGCGGCAAATCTGCCTGCTGTTACTGCGAAAAAATACGATATCCATGTCGTTTCTTTCGTCAATCTTGTGAATGGAAAAGAGCTGGTCTGCTTCGACCCGGATCTGTCACCGGAAGAGGAGCTTGCAAAAGGAAAAGAATATTACAATGCCATGCGCACCGGCTGTGAAATCAAGACCGGACTGATCAGCACCGCAAATTTTGCGGATGCGTTCCGCACCGCTCTTGAGGCAGATCAGGATGTCATCTATCTTTCCTTAAGCAAAAACATCAGCGGAACTTATAACTCCGCAAGACTTGCTGCAGAGGAGCTTCTTGAAGAATACGGCGGAAAACGTAAAATCCGCCTCGTCGATTCCCTGAATGCCTCTCTTGCACAGGGCATCCTCGCCATCTATGCCAGCGAGATGCGCGATCAGGGCATGAACGTAGACGAAGCGGCAGATCTTCTGGAAACCTATGTTGGCAAATGAACGGTGTTTTCACCGTCGGCGATCTGAAATATCTTTCCCGTACCGGAAGAATCAAGGGAAGTGTCGCTGTGGTCGGAAATATGCTGAAAATCAAACCAATTCTGCGTGGAAGTGAAGATGGCTATATTGTTTCCTACAAGAATGTCCGCGGGCGCAAGGCCGTTTTAAATGAGCTGATTCGTCTTTTCTGTGAAACGATCGAAGAACCGGAAAAGCAGATCGTCGGAATCGCACATGCAGATGCCTATGAGGAATCTCTTTATATGATGGAAGAAATCCAGAAAAGAGTGAAGGTGCGTGAATTTATCAATACTTCTTACGATTACTGCACCGGAAGCCATGTCGGACCGGATACGATCGCTTTGTTCTATCTCGGAAAAGACCGCAGTCTTCTGTAAAAGGAGCAACCAGACTAACCACTGCTGTTCCACTGTATTTTTTCCGAAATTGCTGTAAACAGCGGAAATACGTTTCTTCTTTCCATGCATAATTCCACCTGTTTTTCCACATACTACCCATACAGCACAAATTATGGAAAGTACATTGCGGAAACAGGAGGAATTTTTCATATGAAAGCGACGGGAATTGTTCGAAGGATTGATGATCTGGGGCGTGTGGTAGTTCCCAAGGAAATCCGGCGCACGATGCGGATCCGGGAGGGACAGGCCATGGAAATTTATACCGGACGGGAGGGTGAGATTATCCTGAAGAAATACTCACCGATCGAAGAGCTGGCGGAATGCGCAGCAGGGTTTACAAAATCGATTTCAACGGTGACCGGGTGTCTCGTTTGTGTTTCGGATCAGGAACAGATTGTAGCGGCAAACGGGCCGGAACAGAAAAATTATCTTGGCAAGTCCATCAGCAGCCGGCTGGAGGAGGCGATTCTGAACCGGAAAACAGTACTTGCGCGTCCCGGTGAAAAGGCTTATTTTTCAATTTTGGAAAACACAGACAATACTACTCCTCTGCCGGAGCTCATCTTTCCGATTCTCTCCTCCGGTGATGCCATTGGTTCGGTCATTCTCTGCGGCAAAGACAGGGAGTCCCTGCCGGGCGACACGGAAAAGAAGCTCCTCCAGGTAGCGGCAACGTACCTCGGACGGGAAATGGAAAACTAAACAGGGGATTTATCGAAGGCAATTTATCAAAGGCTTTTTGCATCATCCGCACCGGTTATGCAAGAGGCCTTTTCCTGTTATTCTGTAATTCGAGATATTCCAATTTTATCTTGCTATTTACACCTGCATTGTCTACAATAAAAATGACGTGCACGAAAACCTTCAGCCGATACGCCCGAAGCTTTTCTGTGCCTGCTTTTATAAGCCGGGAAAAATTCCCGGAGTATCCTACATTACACAAGGAGGAATTTCCATTCATGAAATACATTGCAAAGAAATTCGGCTCTCTCCTTCTTACGCTGCTTCTTGTATCCTTTTTGTCGTTCTTTGCCTTTTCCGTCATACCCGGAGATGCGGCAAAATCGCAGCTTGGAACGGAGGCGACGCCGGAGCGGATTGAGGCTCTGCAAAAGGAAATGGGACTGGATCGGCCGGTTCTGGAACGGTATGCTTCGTGGGTAACCGGCTTTTTTCATGGAGATCTCGGCACCTCGTATTCGTACTCGATGCCGGTCGGAGAACTGATCCGCGATAAAGTTCCGATTACCATCGCTATCACTGTTATCGCATTCCTGATGATCCTTGTTGTCTCGATTCCCATCGGCATTTTCACAGCACAGCACGCCGGAGGCCATTTGGACCGGCTGATCATGACGATCAATCAGGTGATCATGTCTGTGCCGGGATTTTTCATCGGTATTCTGATCACGTATCTTTTCGGTCTGATTCTCAAATGGTTTCAGCCGGGCGCTATGTGCCGATTTCTGAAAATTTTTCCGGTTTTATCGGTTATCTTGTTGCACCGTCTGCCGCCATTGCACTTCCGCGCTGTTCCATGGCTGTCAAAATGCTGCGCAGCTCTGTGCTCTCGCAGCTCGATGCCGACTATGTGCGCACCGCCTATTCCCGCGGAAATAGTACACGCCGTGTTATGTATCACCATGTGCTGAAAAACGCCCTGATTCCGGTACTGACCTTCTGGGGCATGACAATCGCAGATATTGTGGCAAACAGCATTATTCTGGAACAGGTTTTTTCGATTCCGGGCATGGGCAATCTTCTGATCACTTCGATCTCCAACCGCGATTACCCCGTGGTTCAGGCATCCTTGTACTGATCGCCGCCCTCATTATTATCATCAATTTCGTGGTAGATCTGCTGTATGGCAGAATTGATCCGCGTATCCGCGTAAAAGACTGACGGGAGCTTTCGATCATCAGCTCCCGCGACCGAAAGGTCGTGGGAAGCCGCCCACGACAAAAGAAAGGGTTTTCATTATGAAAAAGAAACGCAATCTCACGCTGATCATCGGAGCTGTTCTCACCGCTTTTATGCTTCTGTTTCTTCTGATCGGCTTTTTCTACACACCGTACGACCCGGATGCAATGAACGGCGCAGCAAGTTTGCTGCTCCATCTCTGTCGCACCCGTTCGGCTGCGATCACTTTGGACGCGATATTTTCAGCCGCGTCTTAAAAGGAACCGGTACAACCTTCTTCGTCGCTTTCGCTACTCTGCTGCTCGGCGGAACCATTGGTGTTCTTGTCGGTGCGTTCACCGGGTATTTTGGCGGATGGATTGACGAAATCCTGATGCGCATAAACGATGTCATTGTTTCCTTTCCGGGAATCCTGCTGGCGCTGGTATTTATCGCGCTGCTGGGTCCCGGCAAATACAATGTGATCCTTGCACTCGGTATCGTATTCATTCCGAGCTTTGCACGTATCACCAGAAGCGAATTTCTCGCACGCAAAGATATGGACTATGTCAAAAGTGCCCGTCTGATGGGTGTTTCCCATCTTCGGATCATATTTGTACATATCCTGCCAAATACGGTCCCATCCCTTCTTTCGATGGCAGCAATCGGTTTCAACAACGCCGTTCTCTCCGAGGCCGGCATGAGCTTTCTCGGCATCGGTGTCCAGCCGCCCGATGCCTCGCTTGGACGGATGCTCTCAGAATCCCAGACGTATCTGATGACTGCTCCCTGGGCTCTGTTTTCCCCGGCCTTGCGTCATTTTACTGGCGCTTGGCGTATCGCTCCTCGGCGACGGATTACAGAAGAAAGGCGGTAACTGATATGGCACTTCTCGATGTACGTGACTTAAAAATTGCATTTTACGATACCACGCCACCGACCGAAGTGGTAAAAGGCATCTCCTTTTCCTTAGAAGAAGGTGAGACGCTTGGCATTGTCGGGGAATCCGGTTCCGGCAAAACCCAGACGGCGCTCTCCATTCTGCACCTTTTAAAGGAAAATTCCGCCGTATCCGGCGGAGAAATTCTCTACGAAGATTCTTCCGTTGCGCACGCTTCCAGCCAGGATCTGCAGCGCATCCGCGGAAAAGAAATCAGTATGATTTTTCAGGAGCCGATGACCTCTTTAAATCCGGTTCTGACCATCGAAGAACAGATTACAGAGGGACTGCTGATTCATGAGAGCTGCACACCGGCAGAACGTCATGAAAAGGTTCTTGCCATAATGCATGAGGTCGAGCTTCCCGACCCGGAAAAGCTTTGTAAAAAATACCCGCACCAGCTCTCCGGCGGTCAGCGCCAGAGGGTGATGATCGCTGCGGCGCTTATTACAGAACCGAAGCTTCTGATTGCAGACGAGCGACAACAGCTCTTGATGTGACGATTCAGTCGCAGATCTTAAAGCTGCTGAAAAAAATCAATGAACGCCATCACACGGCGATTCTTTTTATCTCACACGACCTCGGCGTCATCCGTTCGCTCTGTGACCGGGTCATCGTCATGAATCATGGGACGATTGTGGAATCCGGCAGTGTAGACGATTGTCTTTTTCCACCCGAAGGAAGACTACACCCGCCGCCTGCTCGATGCAATTCCGAACCGACGAACATCGCTGCGAAAGCGAATCAAAATCGCTTCAACAACTCAATGGCCGACAGGCTCTGACAAAAAAGCTGCTCCGCCGGCGGAAAAGGAGGAATAACCCATGGAAGAAATCAGTCCGAACAACATTCTGAAAGTCAGCCATATTTCTGCCTCCTATCAGGAGGGAAAGCAGAGAAAAACGGTGCTTCATGATATCTCTTTCGAGCTTCATGAAAATGAAATTCTCGGTCTCGTCGGAGAGAGCGGATGCGGAAAATCGACACTCTCCAAAGTGATCTTAGGATTTATCCGCCCAGATGAAGGCGAAATAATTTCGCAGGTCGACCATCCGCAGATGATTTTCCAGGACCCGTTTTCCTCCCTGAATCCGGCGAAGAAAATCTCCTGGATTTTAGAAGAACCGCTTCGGATGCAGAAGGTTCCGAAAGAAGAACGAAAAAAACGGGTTCTTGCGATGGCCGAAAGAGTCGGCCTCTCCGCAGAGCACCTGAAACGCCGCCCGCATGAGCTCTCCGGCGGCCAGCGCCAGAGAGTCAGCATCGCGGCCGCACTGATCCAGGGCTCACGCCTGATCCTTGCCGACGAACCGGTTTCCGCTCTCGATGTGACGATTCAGAAGCAGATCATGGAGCTGATGGTTCAGCTTCAGGAGGAGCTTCAGCTCTCGATTCTCTTTATCTCGCATGACCTCAACGTGATCTATCAGATGTGCGACCGGGTTCTCGTGATGAAAGAAGGCCGGATTGTGGAGAACGCGGAGACGGAAGAACTGTTTGCGCATCCGCAGAATGATTATACAAAGGAGCTTCTGGCGGCATCACCGGAGCTGTAGTTTTATTTCCAGCATTCTCTAAACACCCGAAGTACATTCTTGGAAAAGACCTTCTCGATCTCCTCATCTGTAAAGCCTTCGTGACTCATCACATCTGCGAGATGCTGCATATGCGCGGTGTCCGGCACATCCGTTTCACCGCTGAAACCGTCAAAATCGGTTCCAAGGCCGATGATATCGATACCGCCGACGTTGCGCAGATATTTCATATGGCGTACCATATCCATCGTCGATGCCTTTTTCGCTGCCGGCTCCTCCTCGCGCAGAAACGACGGACAGAAATTGATACCGGTGACGCCGCCACGCTCTGCGAGCTGACGAATCATTTCATCCGAAAGGTTTCTCAGATGGAAGCACGCGCCGCGCGCATTGGAATGGGACGCAATGACCGGACCTCTCGTATGCGCAAAAACGTCGCGGATTCCGGCATCATTTAAGTGTGATAAATCGATCACTATGCCGAGCCGCTCCATCTCCTCGACAAAGGCAATACCGGTCGATGTCAGCCCGTTTTCAAGATCCGGAAGATATGGCTTTCCCTCTTCCTGCGCCGGGTTCGGAAATCCAAGCTCATTCGGAAAGTTCCAGGTCAGCGTGGAAATCCGCACACCGAGATCATACAGTGTATGCAGCTTCTCTATGCTTCCCTCGTAGACACCACCCTCTTCGACGGTCATCACCGCACCTATTTTTCCTTCCTTCTGTACCTGCATCAGATCCGCATACGTTTTGATCTGACAAATGCGGTCCGGATACCGTTCCACCTCTGATTTCCAGAGATCAGCCAGCTTTCTCACATGCTCAAACGGTGTTTCGTCTTTCAGTCCCTTCAGGAACGTAAACAAAGAAAAGCACTGGCAGAGGCTGCCGCCCTTTTCCAGCTTATCCAGATTGATCTGAAGATCCGCATCCGCAAGATGCTCCTGTTTTTCCTTCCACTGCAGCGCCGGATGGTGTCGCAGTGCATATCAATTACCTGAAACATGGCAATAATCCTCTTTTCTGTTTTTTCTCTATTCTATCATACTTCGCTGCATTCCTTCACAAAAACTGGAAGAAAACGTAAAAAACCGCCTGGCTCATGGTAAACCCATAAGGCTAGAGAAAATATATCTTTCCGGAATCGCAAAAAATTGGGGGTCCGCGTTTCTCGAAAAAACTTGCAAATCTCGTCTGAGATGATATACTTTTTGCATTGTGTTACTTTATGAAAGCACTGATCTTCCAAGAAAGTGCTTCTGCTTATGAAAAAGAAAGAGGTATCTATGCTCCAACTGATTGAAACCATCAACAATGCCGTGAACAATTTTATCTGGGGTGTTCCGGCTATGATCTGCATTTTCGGTGTCGGCCTTTACCTGAGTCTGCGCACCCGTTTTCTCCAGATTCGAAAATTCCCGTATGCGATCCGCACAACGCTCGGAAGAATGTTCCGCAAACGAGATGCTTCCGATGGCGCAATTACACCGTTCCAGGCGGTCTGTACAGCACTTGCCGCCACGGTCGGTACCGGTAATATTGCCGGTGTTGCCGGCGCTATCGCTATCGGCGGACCCGGTGCCGTGTTCTGGATGTGGGTTTCCGCCCTGCTCGGCATGTGTACGAAATTTGCCGAGGTAACACTGGCTGTTTTCTATCACGAGAAAAACGCCAACGGGGAACTCGTCGGCGGACCGATGTATTACATCAAAAACGGTCTCAGCAAAAAATGGCATTTTCTGGCCTATCTTTTCGCTGCTTTCGGTGTACTGACTGTGTTCGGAACCGGAAATGCAACGCAGGTCAACACCATCACAACCGCAGTCAACTCCGCACTGATGAATTACCATGTGATCTCAAAGGACGCGATCCCGACCTCCAACCTGATTCAGGGTATCATCATTGCGGTACTCGTAGCGCTGATCCTGCTCGGCGGTGTCAAACGGATCGCACAGGTAACAGAAAAGCTCGTTCCGTTTATGGCTCTGTTTTATATTGTCCTTGCCATCGGTGTAATTTTACTGAATCTCAACCGGATTCCGTCTGTTTTCGTTTCGATCCTTGAGGGCGCCTTCCGTCCCTCCGCCGTTACAGGCGGTATCGTCGGAAGCATGCTTATGAGTGTAAAAAAGGTGTGTCCCGCGGTATTTTCTCAAACGAGGCAGGTCTTGGTACCGGTTCGATCGCACACGCCTGTGCCGACACAAAAAAGCCGGTCAAACAGGGTATGTTTGGTATCTTTGAGGTATTTACTGATACGATCGTGATTTGTACCTTAACTGCACTTGTTATTCTCTGCAGCGGTACTTCCATCACCTACGGACAGGCTGCCGGCGCAGAGCTGACCATCAGCGGTTTTACCCTTACATACGGAAACTGGGTTTCGCTGCTCACCGCGTTCGCGATGTGCTGCTTCGCCTTTTCCACGATTCTCGGATGGGGACTTTACGGTGCACGCTGCATCGAGTTTTTGTTCTCCGAAAGAATCACAAAATATTTTATGGCCGCCTATGCGCTGGTTGCCATCCTTGGCGCCACCGCAAATCTCGGCTGATGTGGAGCATTGCCGAGACCTTCAACGGCCTCATGGCGATCCCGAACCTGATTGCGCTCTTCCTGCTTTCGGGCAAGGTTGTGGAACTTACAAAGGAATATTTTTCCGGAGAAGGCAAAACCCGGTAAAATTCCTTTTCTCGCGGCGCATTCCCTTCTTCTGTAAGAAAATCATGTAAATTCGCCTTTTCCCTTGACAATCAGGTTGCTACCCCTTACACTGTTAAAAGTTTATAGCTTGGCTTCACCTTCTTCTCGGCAAGCATGTGGGTAGGCCAGCAGCTCGCTGACGGCCTCGATTTCTGGGGCTTTTTGGGATCACTGATCTTGGTGGAATCATTCTTGGTATTTATACCGGTCTGCTCGGCTACGTCGGTGCAAAAACCGGTCTGTCACTTGATCTTTTGTCCCAGAGAGCCTTTGGCGAAAAAGGTTCCTATCTGCCGTCAGCCATGACCAGCTTTACGCAGATCGGATGGTTTGGTGTCGGTCTTGCCATGTTTGCAATTCCGGTTTCCAAGGAGCTGCTCGGCGGAAGCACTGCGGCACAGTGGGGACTTGTTATTCTTGCCGGCGTCTGCATGACCGCCTCTGCCTATTTTGGTATTGAATCTCTGACCATCGTCAGCTATATCGCTGTACCAAGTGTTGCCATTCTCGGAACGATCGCCATGGTCATGGCCGTAATGAGAGGCGACGGAACGATCATCGATCAGTTTGCCAAATCCAGCGGATCGCTGACTATCATCGGCGGTGCCGGTCTTGTCATCGGCTCCTTCGTTTCCGGCGGAACCGCAACCCCGAACTTCGCACGTTTTGCAAAGAACGGAAAAGCGGGTGCCATCACCACGGTTGTGGCTTTCTTTATCGGAAATTCCCTGATGTTTTTCTTCGGTGCTGTTTCCTCGATCTTTGTCGGCGGAAACGATATCTTCGAGGTTATGGTCCGCCTGAACCTGTTCTACCTGGCTGTTCTCGTTCTCGGTCTTAATATCTGGACTACAAACGATAACGCCCTGTACACCGCAGGTCTTGGTCTTGCCAACATCTTCCATCAGAGGAAAAAACCGATGGTTCTCCTTTCCGGTATCATCGGAACGGTTGCCTCCGTATGGCTGTACTACAACTTCTGCGGCTGGCTCAACATTCTGAATTGTACCCTGCCGCCGGTCGGCACGATTCTGGTACTCGCCTACTTCATGAACAAAGAGGACTTTGAAACCGATCAGCCGAAGCTTAAAACCGTAGACTGGTTTGCGGTTGCCGGTGTCATTCTCGGTGCCATTGTTGCGAACCTCTTACACTGGGGCATCGCTTCCATCAACGGCATGGCTGTTGCCGCTGTATGCTACTGTGTCGGACAGGCCGTAAACAAAAGAAAATAACAATAACGCCCTTGGCATGTTTCTCGCTTTCATCCTGGAAACATGTTCAGGGCTTTTTATTTCTTCTGATTCGCGTTATAATGTATGCATAACTCTGCATAGTTACAATTTTCGAAACGAAAGGAAACTGCCCGGATGATCCATTCCACCGTATCTGTCCCAAAGGAGAAAAACAAAATACCGTCTTGCCGAATCCATGAAGGAGTGCATGAAAACAACACCCGTTGAAGAGATCACCGTGCGCCAGATCTGTGAAATCTGTGGTGTTACCCGCCAGACCTTCTACCGCAATTTTCTCGACAAATACGATCTGATCAACTGGTATTTTGATAAATTACTGACAAAATCCTTCGAACATATGGGTCGCGGAACGACCGTTTTTGACAGTCTGGAAAAGAAATTTACCTATATTCAGAAAGAAAAAGCTTTTTTCGCCGCTGCCTTCCGCTACGACAAGCAGAATTCTCTGCGTGAGCACGATTTCGACCTGATTCTCGCGTTCTACGAAAATCTGATTCACGAAAAAAGCGGCAGTCCGGTTTCACCGGAAATGCATTTTCTTCTCGAGATGTACTGTCAGGGTTCCATCACCATGACCGTAAAATGGGTGCTTACCGGCATGGATCTGACACCTTCCGAGTTTGCCGCTCTTCTCGTCCGAGCAATGCCGGAAGACTTAAAAAACTGTTCCGGAATCTGCAGCTGCTCTCTTAGAGCGCGTGTCAAAGTGGGACTTGCAGATTGCGGAAATGGTTTTTCAGACACGCTCTGGTTATTTTTCACAAATTTTGTTCTGTTGTTTTTGTCACAATGGCGATTTTTTTTAAAGTGTTACACTTCGCTTCTTCTGTCACTTTCTTTTTCCCTTCCGGATTTGTTAATATAATAACAAGTTCAGTAAAACCATTCATTCATTTTAGAAGGGAGTTTTTCAATCATGGCAAATCGTATTAATTTAAATGCAACCTCTTATCACGGAGCAGGCGCTATTGCCGAGATCGCAAATGAAGCAAAGGCACACGGCTTCAAGAAAGCTTTCGTATGCTCTGACCCGGATCTGATTAAATTCAACGTTACTTCCAAAGTAACCGATATTCTGACCGCAAACGGACTCGACTATGAGCTTTACAGCGATATCAAACCAAACCCGACCATCGAAAACGTAAAACACGGCGTAGAAGCTTTCAAGGCATCTGGCGCTGACTATCTGATCGCCATCGGCGGCGGCTCTTCTATGGATACCTCCAAAGCCATCGGTATCATCATCGCAAACCCGGAGTTTGAGGATGTCAGAAGCCTTGAGGGCACCGCACCGACCAAAAATCCATGTGTACCGATCATCGCCGTTCCGACTACAGCCGGTACTGCTGCAGAGGTTACCATCAACTACGTTATCACCGACGTAGAAAGAAAACGTAAATTCGTATGCGTTGACCCGCATGATATGCCGATCATCGCAGTTGTTGACCCGGATATGATGTCCTCCATGCCGAAAGGCCTGACCGCTTCCACCGGTATGGACGCTCTGACTCACGCAATCGAAGGCTACACCACAAAAGCTGCATGGGAAATGACTGACATGTTCCATCTGAAAGCCATCGAACTCATCTCCAAATCTCTGCGCGGTGCTGTCGCAAACACCAAAGAGGGACGCGAAGGAATGGCTCTTGGCCAGTACATCGCAGGTATGGGCTTCTCCAACGTAGGTCTTGGAATCGCTCACTCCATGGCACACACCCTTGGTGCTGTTTATGATACCCCACACGGTGTTGCATGTGCCATGATGCTTCCGATCGTTATGGAATACAACCAGGAGTGCACCGGTGAGAAATACCGCGAAATCGCACGTGCCATGGGCGTTGCAGGTGTAGATGAAATGACTCAGGAAGAGTACAGAAAAGCAGCGATTGATGCTGTTAAGAAGCTGTCCGCAGACGTTGGAATCCCATCTGTTCTCGAGGCAGTCAAAGAAGAAGATCTGCAGTTCCTTGCAGATTCCGCACACGCAGATGCCTGCGCACCGGGCAACCCGAAGGATGCAAGCGTAGAAGATCTGAAGGATCTGTTCCGTAAAATCATGGCATAACGAACATAATTCGTTTCCCACATGCGAAGCGGATATTCGCAATCCGCTTCGCTACTTGCTCATAACCGAATAACTGCTCCGCAGTTTATCAGAAGGAGCTTGCACTCCTCCTGATACAAGCAAGTC